>ERZ772821.47-NODE-47-length-120041-cov-10.424966_pt1 | contig 120041 bp, 106 predicted proteins | sample MGYA00580859_ERZ772821 | MGnify/ENA primary metagenome ERZ772821 (study PRJEB29015, sample SAMEA2737674) | human gut metagenome | biome: human gut; feature: human-associated habitat; material: faeces | place: China | collected 2012 ...
CGGACTCAACCCGCGCTTTCAGCGTTACGTTCGACCTGCCGGAAGGCTGGACGGTCAGAAGTGACGAAGGTGTGTACACCGATTCGTCTTATTCCGATCTCGGTTTCAATTTACACGGGCGCAAGCTGCTCTATGATGAAAACGGAAATCTTGCCGGTGCAGTCGGATTTCATTCATACGGTGCCGAGGGGTATGCGGAGTATGGATACCGTGAGGCTTTCGCTCCCTTTGCTTTGGGACACGTCAAATACTTCGACTGGGATAATTATCATTTTGTGGACGGTGATTCTTCAAACTGCGAGAGTGTGTATTCCGTTTCGTATCACGGAATTTCATCCGCTGCATGGATAGACGGCTGGGGTTTTCACCCTTTCTATTGCCCGACCGCAGTTTCATGCTGTGTAACGGGCAATCCCGTGTCCGTTGCCGTTGAGCTTTCCAATACTTACGAGGACTCTGCAAGCCTTTCCAAGCGCGTTGCAGAGAGCATAAGGTTTGAATAACACTGCTTTCGGTCACTTTTATCGATTGTTAAGGAAACACCCCTGCTCGGGCAATACCCGGCGGGGGTGCTTTTGCTTATGCTGATTAATATTCAGTATTGTTTTTTTGGTAGTTAAATCAGAACTCAACGTTTACAATATGACCCGGACATCCGCTGCGGGGAACGTTTGCACCGTTGGCTTCATCGGTGTCGATATGCATTGCAAGGGTGAATGAGGGGCTGACGCGAACGACAACATCGCCGAAAATGGTCTTGCGTCCGTCGGTGTTAACAGCAACGCTGACAACATCCTTATCTTTGAGACCTGCTTCCGCCGCATTCTCGGGAGTCATATGAATATGGCGTTTTGCGATGATAAGACCTTCCGAAAGCTGAATGCTTCCCTCGGGACCTTCGATTTCAACAGGCGCAGTGCCTGCAAGGTCGCCGCTCTCGCGAATGAAGCCCTCTGCGCGCAGAGCAACGCTGTCGGTTTTTGAAACCTCAACCTGGGATGCTTTGCGAACGGGTCCAAGGATTGAAACACGCTCAATTTTGCGATCGCCGTTTTTGATGGTGACCTTTTCCTTGCTCAAAAACTGACCGGGCTGGGACAGGGGACGGTCAAAGGTAAGCTCATGACCCTTTCCGAAAAGAGCCTCAACATGTTCCTGAGTCAGATGCACATGACGTGCGGATACTTCAACGATAAAATCCATAGTATTCCTCCTGAATGCCGAAAGGCATGATTATCCGCCTGTTATTTTGCATCAAAATCGGGAAAAAGTAAATACCGAAACGCAAATATAAAATATTTTAAGCAAGCATCTCGGCATTTTTGGCTTCAGGCAAAAGCTGTTTCCCGCCGCACCTCCCGATTCAGCACAAGAAGAGCAAGCATGTTCGGCGCTGCCATGAGATAGTTGAGCGTTTCCCCTGCCGTCCATACAAAGTCCACCTTCATCAATGCACCCGCAAATGTCAAAACAGTGTACAAAATGCAGAACGGTAACTGCGCTCTTTTGCCGAAAAGATATTTGGCACATTGCATTCCGTAGACCGCCCACCCGAGCAGGGATGTGTACGCAAACAATAGCATTGAAACCGCAAGAAAAATGCCTGTTGTCCTCTCCGGAAGAACGGTTGAAAATGCCCGCAATGCGATGCTCGTTCCCGAAATTTCTCCGCCCGCCTGCAAAGGTATTCCGCTTGCAAGCACAACGAGCGCAGTCATTGTGCACATCACTATCGTGTCCGCAAAAACTTCAAAAATTCCGTACATTCCCTGCTTTACGGGATCGTTCGTGTTTGCGCAGGCATGAGCCATCGGAGCGGAGCCGACCCCCGCTTCGTTTGAATACACTCCGCGCGCCATGCCGATCCGCAGCGCACGCGCCGCACCGAAACCCGCCGCCCCGCCGACCGCCTGCTTTATGCCCAATGCGCCGCTGAAAATATCGCGAAACGCAGGAAGTATGCGGCTGCCGAACCTGCTTAAAACTATTATGCAAATTGCAATATAACCTATCGCCATGAACGGTACGATGATTTCCGAGGCCTTCCCTATGCGCTGAATTCCGCCGAGTATTACAATGCCCACCAATGCAGCGGTGACCGCACCCGCAATAATGTAGACAGTTTTTTGTTCCGTTTTCGGCAAAAACAGAAGCACGGCATCGTTCACGCTCATTGCGATCGTGTTGGACTGCACGAGCGGCGTTCCGACGGAAGAAGCAAGCAGTCCGAACAGCGCAAAGCCCGCTGCAAGGGGTTTTGAAACCGATTGCAGAAAGCGGCTTCCCGTGTTGCTTTTTCTGAAGCCTTTTTCTATATAAAGCATTGCACCGCCGCACCACTGTCCTCCGCGCTTTTCGCGATAGCGCAGCGCAAGCACTATCTCACAGAATTTGACGCCCATCCCGACCAGTGCCGCAAGCCACATATAGAATACCGCGCCTGCTCCGCCTATCGCAATCGCGCTTGCAACGCCGGCAATGTTTGCCGTTCCGATTGAGCCGCCAAGCGCGGAGGCAAGCGCCTGAAAGGGCGTCACTCCGGAAGCATCGAATTTTTGCTTGCTCCTTGCCGAACGCTTTTGCCCGAGGCCGAGAGCCGTTTTAATTGCACATCCAAGGTGCGTAAACTGAAAGAAATTTATGCGCACGCTCAAAAACAAACCCGCGCACAGCATCAATATTGCAAAAAAAGAAGAAAATCCGTCCATGCTGCATTTTATGCCGCAAAAAGACGGTTATTCATGCGCATAATCGCCGCGCTTTACGGAATCGGGGCTTATTTTTCGCCGTGCCGAATGCTTTTCAACATTTTTTCAGCCTCCGCAATAAGTATCGGCGAAACGTTCGGATAGGTGAGCGCGGCGGGGAGGTTTTCAAACAGTTTTGCTTCCCGCATTTCGCTTTTCGGAAGCGCCCCAATTGAATGAGCCACAGCAAGGAAGACCGCTCCGTTTGCGCAGGACTGTGAATCAAAACCCCAGTAGTCGCACACCAGGTAAATGTCGGCCGCCGTAATCCCGCTCTCCTCAAAAAGTTCCCTTTTCGCGCATTCAAGCGGCGTTTCGCCGGCCTCGATATGCCCGCCCTGCGTTTCCCATGTTTCACGTTTTTTATGCCTTGAAAGAACCCATTTGCCATTGTAGTAAGTGCAGATTACGGTAAACTTGCGGGATTGAAGATAATCGAACGGAAAAATCCTGCACCTAAGCTCCTTTCGGGCTTCCTCGCGGTCAAGCTCCGCTGCGCTTAAATCAATGCCCAACTCCCTGCATTTTTCAATTGCGAGGGTGTGACCCTGCTTCGCTGCCATTTTGTGCCAAAAGTGCGCCTGCTCCGTGTCGCGCTCCGTGCCGACGGTCTCCTCGCAAAAAGATGCAAGGTTGTATTGCCCGTCCCGATCGCCGTGATCGGCAGCTCTGCGCGTCCAATAGACTGCCTTTTTAAGGTCTTTCTCAACACCCAAACCCTCGGAATAAAAATATCCGATTTGGCACTCCGCAAGGGGATAGCCCTGCTCGGCAAGAGACATATGCCCTTCAAAACACTTTTCGTATTGCTGCGTTTTAAAATACCTTTCTATCAGTTCGTTGCAGCGGTCGAACTCTCTGCACGGTTTGTAATAACCATTTGACATGCTGCGCCTCCTCACGATGTGTACACGCACATTATAGCACAGAAACGCTTTTTTTCAACACGAGCGCAAAAAAAGCGGCGTCTGCAAAGGCATGACGCCGCCGTGATGCTTATCGTTTTTCGTTTCGTCCCGCACCGAAAACCGTTTTGCCGTTTTTTGCGAAAAATTTAGGGTTGCGGGCTTTTTTCGTGCTGCGCCGCATCGTCAAATTCCCTTTTGTTTTCGGCCGCGGCGGAATACGAATCCGCGTTGCTGCAAACGAACTCCATTGAGCACCAAACTTTGCTGATAATGCCGTTTTCCGAACCGAACGATACCTGTACCTGCCGCCTGCTTCGGTTGATTTTTATTATTTTTCCGTTCATATCCTTCAGCGGACCTGCAACAAATTCTATCATGCTGCCGACTTTTACTGCGGAAGACATCTCGATTATGCCGTTGTTTTTCTTTATCCAATCTATAAATTCAAGATCTGTACCGCGAAGAGCGTATTCACCGTCGCCGTAGCTCAAAAGCTTCAGAACAGCGGAATCCTTCAAAATTCGGTTCCACGTCGGCTCCGTGTCCGCATCAAAAAAAACATAGCCCGGCATCAGCCGCCGAGCCGTTTTTTTGGGCTGCGCCGCACCGCCCGTCCAGTGCATAACCGTCGGCGCAATTGCGGGAAAGCCCTCGTTTTTCAACATTTTTATAACCGAGTTCTCCTTGCCGGAACAGCAGAAGAGGCAATAAGTGTTTATCATTGCTGCGTTTTATCCGTTTCGTGTTCAGCTTGTTGGCGGGCTGCATCGGCTTATCGGGCAAAACCTGTATTGCCGTGTGCATCACCCGCTTTATTATAGTCAAAACTCAACCAAAAAGCAACACCGGTCGGAACAAACCGCGCTCACAGCGTGGTAAGCCATGCAATTATTCCGACAATTACTGATGATGTGATTCCGTAAACAAGCACCGGGCCGGCAAGGCTGAACAGCTCCGCTCCGACACCCATCACAAGCCCTTCACGCTTATGTTCCATTGCAGGCGCAACGATCGAGTTCGCAAACCCTGTTATCGGAACGACCGACCCTGCGCCCGCAATTGCACCGAGTTTATCGTAAACCCCGATTCCCGTGAGCAATGCACCTGCGAAAATCAAAACGATCGAAGTGAACGCCGCACGTTCCTGTTCCGCAAGGTTCAATACCGCCGTTCCGAAATCCCCTATAAGCTGCCCGATGCAGCAAATCGCACCGCCTGTCAGGAATGCAAGAATGCATTGGCTGAAGGTTTTGCTTTTCGGAGCTCTTGCGTTCACCGTTTCGCGGTATTTTCGGTGTTCAAGTTTTTCTTCCGGAGTGAGCCTTCGCCCGTGTTTTACCTCATTTGCCATCAGTTTGTTCCTCCTGCATTGCTGCCGCATTGATTATGAACGCGGGCAGTATAGGTTTTGTAGCGGATTTCCCTGTCATTGGTTCCCTGCTTCATGTTTTCATCCGCTCCGAATGCAGGCGGAAATATTGTGTTGTTCATGATGTTTTTTTCGTCAAACGGAATCATTATGCACCTCCGCGCAGACAAAACTTGCACCGCTGAACATGGACTCCGCTTTTTCTTCATACGAGTATGATTGTCCCGCAAAATACGCACCGAAGGCGAGCGCAAGCAGAATCAGAACCGCCGAAACAATGCGCCCTATACGCCCTCTTCCCGCTTTTGTCACTTCGATTGTTTTTTTATCATTCACCGCAGCACCGCTGCCGGCTGAAATACCAAATGTTTTTTTCAAAACACAAACCACCTTTCGCGGGCAACTTTTTTTCATCGCCCTTTGTTTGATTGTATTTTGCGAAAGATGTGAAAAAAATATTCATTATGAAACGCAATGCACCGCCGTATCCGACAGGCAGTGTTCTATTCCTCCGAAACAATGCGGCGCATTCTCAGCAGGGCACGTTTTTCATATTTTGAAATTGTGCTTTGGCTTAAATCAAGCTTCAATGCTGTTTCTGCCTGCCCGAAATCGCATAAGTAGCGTAGATAAATGATTTTTTGTTCAATCGGCGGAAGTTTGCCCATCAATTTCAGGGCAAGCATATTTGCATTTGACCGCTCCTCAAAGTTTTCCGTTTGCAAGGTATTATTAAAATCATAAAGTTTTGTTTTTTCTTCATCAAGCGAAACGCATACGGAAGGCAATTCGATGCTGTCCGCACGCGAACCTGAGTAATCCGCATTTGAAACTCTATCGCCGCTGTCAATATGCAGCCTTTCGACTGCGCTGCGCGGAAGGCGAATCAAAGTGTTTTCGCGAATAAACCGACGTATTTCGCCCTCGATAAAGCGGAACGCATAGCTTGCAAAAGATACGCCTCGGGTTTTGTCAAAGCTTTTTGCAGCAATTATTAACCCAATCGAACCGGCCTGAACCAGTTCCTCCGGTTCCGCTCCGCGTCCGGAGAAACGCTTTGCAATTGCACTGACAAGCGGCAGGTTTTTCAAAATAAAACCGGCAAATTCATTTTCATCGGCATCGCAGTGAAATACATACTGCGGAGAATTATCCGCCGTGCAATGCTCCCCGCCGTTTTTTTGTTCAAAGTTCATATCAATCCGATGTTCGTGCGTTTATGTTTTGCACATTGATACTCGGACGTATCGCTTTTATTATTCCGTGTGTCTGTTCGATTGTATTCCTGCCGGAAATGCATTCCGAATCATTTTCGCTTTTTTCATCGTGCAAGTCGCTTTTACTGTCCGCAATATCTTTGCAAACTGCCGAATAATCCGGTTCCGAGAAGAATTTTTTAAGCGTGATACGAGTTCCTATATCGCGTCTTGACACAACGTCAACATCATCCATAAACGCTTCCATAACTGCGAAACCCATTCCCGATCTTTCCCCGTCCGCATCGGTCGTGAAAAACGGCTGCCGTGCCTGCTCAATATTCTCAATACCGCAGCCGAAATCCGTAATTGAAATAACCAGCAGTCTTCCGTCCAGCCTGCATTCCATGCGAACCGTGCCTTTCTTTTTTTTGTATCCGTGAACTATCGCATTCGTGACCGCTTCGCTGACGGCGGTTCGCACATCCGCAAGCTCCTCAAGTGTCGGGTCAAGCGGCATAATGAACGCCGCTGCAACCGAACGCGCAAGTGCCTCGTTTTCCGACAGGCTCAAAAATTCGAATTTTACAGTGTTCTTCATGATTCAAGCTCTCCTTTGCCGATATTCCGCAATTGAAAAAATCCCCGCCATACGCAATATGCGTTCGACTCTCCTGTTTGCATTGATGATCCTCAGCCGCCCGCCCCCTTTAGACACGACCTTATATCTGCCGAGCACGATCCCGATTCCGGAGCTGTCCATAAACGATACAGATTCAAGATCAAACGTCAGCAATTTATATCCGCCTCTTTCGAGTTCGGCATCAATTGCCTCGCGGATTTGTTTTGAATTGTGGTGATCAATCTCACCTGCAAGTGCAGCAATGAGTTCATCACCGCATTTTTCAATTGTCACATTCATTTTCGCTCATCCTCCATTGTCAATGAACTTTACTCAATTCAAGCCGTTTTTTCGGAAATGGGCCGTGGAACGAACCCTTTTGCGCCCAAAAGCCCGGTCGGTGTGTTCCGGACGGCTTTTCAATCCGTATTCGCCGAATGCCGTCACTTTTCTAATGCCCAATCGTCGATTGCCTTATGTTTATCACTGTTATTCGCAAGCCGCAGTCTTTCCTGCATCGAATCCGGGCGCATTCTGACTTGTTTTGTCTTGTTGCAAAAATCGATAAAATGGGTTATGATAAATGCAGAAATCCGACGGCTGAAAGCGGCATTGCATTAATTCCGCTTTTCGAAAGTCTTGTTTTTGAAGGGAAATCGGTATGGAGCGCATTGTTTTCAACTCCGACGGCAAAAATACGCAATATGAAATGCTCATCGGAACATCGCTTGACGAATTCGGCAATGAAATTTGCCGTTTCTTGCCCTGCGGCAGAGTGTTTATTCTGACGGACAGCAATGTTGCGCCGCTTTTTCTTGAGGATGTATCCGCCGCTCTCCGCGCATTCGGGATTGATGTTCTCAGCCTTGTTGTCTCGGCAGGCGAGGAGAATAAGCGGCTTGAAACAGTGCAAAGCATTCTTGCTTTTCTTTTAAAAGGCAATGCCTCCCGTTCGGACGTGCTGCTCTGTTTCGGAGGAGGAGTTATCGGCGATATGGGCGGGTTTGCCGCCTCCGTGTACATGCGCGGGATCAATTTTATCGCAATGCCGACAACCCTTATCGGCATGACCGACAGCTCCGTCGGCGGAAAAACCGGAGTGGATTTCTGCGGTGTCAAAAATGCAGTCGGCAGTTTTCATGCACCCGTGCTTGTTGTTTGCTGCACGGACTTTTTAAAAACCCTGCCTTTGCGCGAGCTGCACTCCGGCATCGGTGAAATAATCAAATACGCCGTTATCGGCGGCGACAGCATACTGAATCTGCTGCAAGGCGGCATTATTAACAACGCTGCGCTTATATCCGCCTGCTGCGAAATCAAACGTAAATTTGTCGAAGAAGATGAATTTGACAACGGCACGCGCCGCATTTTGAACCTTGGACATACATTCGGCCATGTTTTTGAAGCGGCAAGCCGCTTTTCGCTCAGTCACGGCGAAGCTGTCGGACTCGGGCTCGCCGCTGCTGCGGATTTCGGTGAAAAACTCGGTTTCACAAAACGCGGCATCGCTCAAAAAATCATTTCACTGCTTCGTGAGCAGGGCTTGAAAACAAACTATGCGCCCTACTGTACCGAAACTGCCGCCGAACTGCTGCTGCATGACAAAAAGGGCGATCGCAGCGGCATCGATATGGTGTTCATCAAAGAATTCGGACACGTGTTCACGCATCGCGTTTCAACTGAATCCGCAATCGCTTTTTTAAGCAGCTCCTGTAAATTTTGAGGCATTGTATATGAGCTGCGTTATTGTTTCGGCAAAAAAACTCATCGGCCGCATTGAGCCTCCCCCATACAAAAGCGAAGTGATACGACTTTTGATTCTTGCAGGGCTGTGCGGCATTCGGCCGGCGGAGTTCGTTCATCTTCCGAATAATTGCGGTGAGGATATCAAAAATGCCGTCATTGCCGTGAACGAAGCTTTTTTTAATACCGATGCCGAAAGCGGAAAAGTATCCCCTCTTTCGGTTCATGTCGGAGAATCCGCAACGCTGTTGAGGCTGCTGCTTCCTTCGCTCCTCCGACGGCACTCACAGGTTCGTTTTTTTGCCGGCTCAACCCTTCTTGAGCGAAATTTTGATGAGTTTAAAAGCTGTCTCGGCTGCCGTATCGAACGGCACAGCGAGTTCATTGAATTTACCCGTCGTGCCGAACATCTGCCGCTGTATTCATGCAGCGCAGCGGAGAGTTCACAGTTTGCAAGCGGCATGTTGATCCTGCTTGCGTCGGAAACTCTTTCCGGCAGTCAAAACGAGTTTTTTGAACTCGAAATAACGAACCCGTCCTCTCGGCCGTATATTGAGCTTACGCTGGATGTTATCCGCCGATTTGGGTGCCGTATTGAACCGAATGACAAGAGCAGGTACCATCTTGCTCACGGAACACTGCGCCCGCCTTTTGGGTTTCCGTCCGCAGCTGCCTATTCATACGACTGCTCCTATGCCGCAAATTTCATTGCCGCAAACGCTCTCGGGTCGGAAGTTTGCCTTCCTCCGCCGTTGAACGGCGAAAAAAAACAGGCGGATTTTGCGATTCGCAAATTCGTTTTCAAAGACAATATCGATATTTCCAACTCTCCGGATCTGTTTCCGATTCTTTGCATATTGTCCTGCGGCAAAACAGGCGACACGGTTATTACAGGCACTGCCCGCCTTCGCGGAAAAGAAAGCGACCGCGTGAACGCAATGTTTGAATGCATTCGTTCCCTCGGAGGAAGTGCCGAATGCGGCGAAAACAACATCATAATTCACGGAACGGGAACGCTCCGCGGCGGCACGGTTGATTCATTTCATGATCATCGCATCGTGATGGCAGCGGCAATTGCATCACTCATTTGCTCAAACCCCGTTGTGATTCGCGGCTTTGAAGCGGTGAACAAAAGCGCACCGCAGTTTTTCAACGATTTTCAGGCTCTCGGAGGAACAGTGGTTGAATACGTTCGGTAATATTTTTCGCGTCGAAATCTTCGGTGAATCCCACGGTCCCGCTCTCGGCTGCACGCTGGACGGACTTCCCGCGGGTTTTCAGCCCGATTTTAAAGATATCGTCTTTGAGCTTTCACGGCGGCGTCCGCGGCAAAGCATCGAAAGCACCGCACGGCGTGAAGCGGACTCTTTTGAAATTCTTTCGGGTTTTTTCCGCGGCCGATTTACGGGAATGCCGCTGACCGCCGTTTTCCGCAATTCCGATGCGAAACCCGTAGATTACTGCGGCACCGCTGCACGTCCATCCCATGCGGATTATGCAGCAAATCGGAAATACGGCGGGTATAACGACCCGCGCGGCGGCGGTGCATTTTCGGGGCGGCTGACTGCCCCGCTCGTTTTTGCCGGAGCGATTGCAAAGCAGCTTCTCCGTGAACACGGAATCCGAGTTTTCTCGCATGTTCTTCGTATCGGAAACATATCCGATTTGCGGTTTGAACCGTGCATGTGTGAGCAGCCGATGCTTGACCCGTTTTTTCCGCTTGTTGCCCCGAACAGACGCAGTGCGTTTGAGGAGCTGTTTGAAAAGGCTGCCGCTGGCAAAACAAGCCTTGGCGGAATCGTTGAATGTGCCGCATTGCTCGAACCCGAATCGGCATTTTTCGGCGAACCGTTCTTTGACGGTGTTGAAAGCATGATTTCGCATATTGTGTTTTCAATTCCCGGAATTCACGGAATCGAATTCGGTGCGGGGTTCGGTTTTGCGGACCTTGACGGTGCCTCGGCAAACGACCGCATTCTTTCGGGCGGAAAAACAAAAACGAACAATTCCGGCGGAATTAACGGCGGCATTGCAAACGGTATGCCGATCGTGTTCCGTGCCTGTTTCCGCCCCGTTCCGACTGTTATGCGGGAGCAATTGAGCATTGATTTTGTCACGGGTGAGGAAACTGTTCTTACTCCCCGCGGACGTCACGACGTATGCATACTCCCGCGCGGATGTGCCGCCGTCGAGGCTGCCGCCGCAATCGCTCTGCTCGATCTTGTTTTCAGGCAGTAACGAATTCTCTGCACGCCGTAATATCCCTATATGTAAATTATTCGATTTAAGGAGCTTTATTATGAACGAATTGGACGGTTTCCGCGCCGAGATAGACCGAATCGATACCGAACTTGCGCACCTTTTGGAGCTGCGGTTCGATTTGTGTGAAGAAATCGGGCGATATAAGCGCATGAACGGCTTGCCGATCGAAAACTGCGAACGGGAAAAAGAGCTCGTTGCCGCACGCACGGAGGGAATGCTTTCGCACCGGAGCGACGCCGTTGCAGTGTTCCGCATGATAATCCGCAGAGCAAAACGCATTCAAAAAGAAAAGCTTAATCTATATCTTGTCGGAATGCCCGGAAGCGGAAAATCACGCACGGCGCGACGCCTTGCAAGGGCAATTGAAAAACCCGTTGCCGACACCGATAAACTTATCATCGATAAACAGGGCATGTCTATTGATGAAATCTTTGATACACACGGCGAGGCCTTCTTCCGCGAGATTGAAAGCGAAACTCTGCTCGACGTTGCGGAACGCGGCGGACATGTTGTTGCAACCGGAGGCGGAATACTGACTGTTGAGCGAAACATCCCAATAATCAAAGGCAGCGGAATCGTTGTTTTTTTGAACAGGGATATAAGCATACTGCTGAACGCAAAAACCGCCAACCGTCCCTTGCTCCGCGGCGGACGCGAAGCCGTGCTCAAACTTTATGCCGAACGTATCGAAACCTACCGCAAATGTGCAGATCTTATTGTTAATCCGGACAGCGCCGGCTGCATCGGAAGAATTCTCGATTATTATAAAAGAATAACCGAATGATTGGCTGCACTGCCGACTGAATTCCGCAATAAAGCAGCGCCCCGAAAATTGCTTGCAAATGCGGGACGCTGTTGATGTATTAATTGCTGCCGCAGCACCTTTCACAGCTGCGCTTTGCAGGCAGATTCACCGTGAATTCAATCAATCCATCCTCTGTATTAACGGCAGAAACGCTTCCCCCGTGAACACGAACTATCTTTTTCACAAGTGCAAGCCCGAGGCCGTTGCCTTCACGCTTGTGTGATGTATCTCCCTGATAGAATTTTTCAAAAATGCGCTTCAGCGTTTCTCCCGACATCGGCTCTCCCCGATTGGCGATTTTAAAGCTGAGCATGTCATCTTTCTCCTTCAGACTTATGTATATTATTTCTCCTTCCGGACTGAACTTTATCGCATTGTCAATAAGGTTTGACCAAACATTGCCGAGCAGTCCTTCAACCGCACAAAACTCAATGCTGTCCATATCCATTTCAAAGCCGATATTTTTTTCACTCCATTTGTTTTCCAACAGCAGAATGGATTGGCGAACCTGTTCATCAACGCGATAGCTGCTCAGAGTGAACGGCATTGTCTGGTTTTCAATTTTTGTTATCATCAGGATATTTGAAACCAGCGTTGAAAGGCGGCGCGTACTGACAACAATGCGCTCCGTATATTCACTTCGTGCCTCAGCGGACAAACTTTCATCCTGAAGAAGCATCGCATAGCCTTCAATGGAGCTTAACGGAGTTTTAAATTCATGCGAAACGTTTGAAACAAAATCGTTGCGCAGCGTTTCGACTGCATTCAACTCGTCAACCATATGGTTAAAATCGCTGTATACGCGCCTGATGATTTCAAAATTGCTCTTGGTTTCCAGCTTCACGTCATAGTCCCCGTTCGCAACACGCTGCATTGCTGTGCTTAACGCATTAACCGGGCGCACAATGTTTCCGGAAAGTATCACCGTTATTGCAGTGCCGAGCAGCAGGCTCAAAACTGAAATGCCTGCAAGCACCGTGAATATTCCGACCCGCTGCGCCGTCCATATTCCGAGCCGGTCAAGCACGAACGTTAAGGACATTGCGATAATCAGAGTGCATGTGAGTATAATAAACACCACAAGCGTGAAATATGTTCGTATTTTTTTCTCATTTTTCAACTGCTGTGCAATATCAATAACATCTGTTTTTTTTCGTTTTGGATTCTGTTTCCCGCCGCATGTCTCCGCTTTCTTTTCCGACACGCAGCCCGATATGCAGTTTTTCTTTATTTCATCATGCGCCATGCCGTTTCACCGCCTTGTAGCCCAATCCGCGTATGGTAATGATTTCAAAATCGTCATTATCTCTGAACCTGTCGCGCAGCCTGTTGATGTGTACGTCAACCGTGCGCGGTTCGGTCTCGCTGTCCAACCCCCATATATCATCCATTAACTGCTGACGGGTGAATATTCTTCCCGGATATGCGGTCAATTTGTACAAAAGCATGAATTCTTTTTGCGGCAGAACCATGCTTTTGCCGTTTGCCGTCACCGTCATCGAGTCGTATTCAAGCACGGTGTTTCCTATTGTCTGCCTTCTGTCGCTGATCATTTGTGCACGCCGCAGCAAAGCGCCCACGCGCAGCACCATTTCGTTAACGTTCACGGGTTTAACCATGTAATCATCCGTTCCCGAAGCAAAGCCCATCTGCATATCAACAAAATAATCTTTTGCCGTGATCATCAGAATCGGTATCGTAATCCCGCTTTCGCGCAGACTTGAAGCCAGTTCATAACCGTTCATATTCGGCATCATAATATCCGAAATGATTAAATCAACATATTCCTTGTCCAGCACGTCAAGTGCCTCCTTGCCGTCGGAAACACATATTGCCGAATAACCGTGAAGAGTCAGAACACGATAGAACAATTGCCTGAGCTCAATATCATCCTCTGCAATAAGAATCTTAAACATAATTGTCAGCTGCCTCGCTTTCGTTTGAAATAAGCCTGAGAACTCACTTTTGGCGCAGAAACTGCGTGATTCGCGGTTTTTTTCTGCAAATACAGACTCAAATCAATATTATTTCTGTTACGTTTACAATTACCTTTGTTTTGACGCGGCTTCCCGTCCGCTGCTTCCTGTGCCGTGTGCACTTTCAAGGGGCGTTTTCCCATCGTCAGTATTATTTTAGCACAAAAACATCAAGCGAATATTAATTATCGCCCGATTTTTGAAAAAAAGAGTATTTTTTCGGCAGAGACGTCTGCTGTTTTCTTTTTCGACACAATTTGAATATCAACCGCTGTTCACACTCGGTTCACGGAAAGTTTGCGAAGAAGGATTAACATAACATCAGGAAAAGGAGGCAACCGCAATGAAAAGATCTTCCCAAACAGAAAAAAAGGTTTTCAGCTCTGCAAACGGCTTTGAAAAGAGACCGGCCGCCAAGAAAAATTGTGCGGATTACGGTTTTTGCGCCGCGCAGATTTTTATTGCATTGACCACAGCCGTATCACTTTTGTTCGCAAAGAAACTCGGCTGGAACCTTCGCGAAAACATGCTTATCTGCATCATGACATCCGTTCTTTTGTTCAGTCCGTGGCTTGCCGAGCATGTTCTCAGGGTTTCATTCCCGCCGATTCTGAAACTGCTGTTTATGCTGTTGATAATGGGCGGACCGATTTTCGGCAAGATATATAAATTTTACTATATAATTCCGTTTTGGGACAAATCGCTGCATGTCTCATCCGGCTTTCTTTTTGCAGTTATTGGCGCGGTGCTGCCGGACGTTTTGGACAGCGGCAACAAAAGCCATTCGCAGGCACTGAAGCTTGTGTCCGCTCTCAGTTTCACACTTGCAATTGCCGCCGTGTGGGAATTTTACGAATACGCCATGGACACGTTTTTCGGAATGGATATGCAGCAGGATACAATTGTGTCCGGCATAAATTCCTATCTGTTAGGCAGCGAAAAAGGCGTTGCGGGTTCAATTTCGGATATTCAATCCGTTATTGTCAACGGTGAAGAGTTGAGCATCAACGGCTACCTTGACATCGGGCTTATTGACACAATGCAGGACATGCTTGTTTGCACTCTCGGAGGAATTTGTTATTGCGTATGTTTCATACTTTGCGAGCACGGTGTCAAGCTCCTTGGCAAATTCAACAGTCTGCTTCCGTATCGCAGTTCCGCAATGCCGTGTTTCGACCGCAGCGGCATCTGCTCCGACGAAACGGGACGAGCGGATGAAGGATCAAATACATCTGCGGCGTGAGTAATCGGCCGCCCAAAACGTACAAAGCTTCGGAATCTCAATCAAAAAACATTTACACGCAGCGGTTCCGAGGCTTTAATTTTCAATTGCCGGCTCATTTATTAATGATTCATTGTTATTTTAATATTATTCTTGTTAATTAAGTTTTTTTGAAATTAGCGTTTCATTCTCTTTCGGCTATTGAAATTTCGGTACTAATGCGGTATAATTAATCCAAATTTGAACATTGCAAGGGTTTGTTTTGCCTCAGCCTCGATGCAAAGCTTCCTTTTCTGTTTATTTTAACTGCAAAACCTTGTTTATTTAATGGCTTTGCCGCGATTTATTGCCGCTTTGCACTTTGCTGCAAGGCATTGAGCGATTCAGCCGGAGGTTCGATTTGATTATTTATCAAATGTCGAAATATTTTTCTGCCGAACAGGCACAGGATAATCTTACAGGGCTTTCCCCCCTGCTTGTTCGTGCGCTCCGTGCAAGAGGTGCCGTCACTCCGGAACAAATTGAAAAATTTCTTCACCCTTCCGCTGAAGATTTTCATGATCCGTTTCTTCTTCCAGATATGGACAAGGCCGTTCAAAGGATACATGCTGCACTTGAGAACGGCGAAAGAATCTGCATTTTCGGAGATTACGATGTTGACGGTATTTGTTCAACCGCCATGCTCGTTGATTATTTTCATTCAGTCGGTGCAGATGTAGGCTATCATATTCCGTCGCGTCGGGAAGAAGGCTATGGTATGAGCCGCGGTGCAATCGACAAGCTGCATTCGTGCGGGGTGAACCTCATAATCACTGTTGACAACGGTATTTCCGCCGCCGATGAAATCAGCTATTGCAGCGAACTCGGCATTGATGTTATTGTGACGGATCATCACATTCCGCCCGAAACCGTTCCGAAATGCACCGCCGTTGTCTGCCACACGGTCAGCAATTCACAGTATCCGAATTCAATCCTCTGCGGTGCGGGCATTGCCTTTAAATTGCTCCACGCACTCGCCGGACTTGAAGCTGCAATGCAATATGTTTCCCTTGCGGGGCTTGCCTCGGTTGCGGACGTTGTTCCGTTGCTTGACGAAAACCGTGTTTTTGTTAAGTTGGGGCTTGATGCGATAAACAGCGGCAATTGCTGCAACGGGCTTTACCGTCTTTTGAACGGTGTTCCCACTGCACGTCGGCCGTATAATGCATGCACTCTCGGCTTTGCTGTTGCCCCGCGGCTTAACGCCTCCGGGCGAATGAGCGATGCTTCACTCGGAGTTGAGCTTTTTCTTTGCCGCGACCCCAATCGTGCCGACGAGATAATCGCCCGCCTTAACAAGCTCAACGAGCTGCGTCAGCAGGATGAAGCAAACATTCTTAACGATGCAATTCGCCGTCTTGAACCCTGCGACCTTTCGGACACAAGAGCAATCATCCTCCGTTCCGAAACATGGAATGCCGGTGTTATCGGCATTGCCGCTTCACGCATTGCAGAAATGTATCACCGCCCGACGATACTGTTTTCGGAATCCGACGGAATACTCAAGGGCTCTGCGCGATCAATAGACGGAGTCAACATTCATGAGGTGCTTTGTTGCTGCCGTGAATTTTTCGTTCGTTTCGGCGGCCATGCAAAAGCGGCCGGAATAACAATGGAATCCGCATTTTTTGAGGATTTTCGCTTAAAACTCAACGCTTGCCTTAAAACAGGCTATGATGACTCCGTGTTCATCCCGTGTAAGCGATACGAGTTCGATATTCCGCTTGAGCAGGTCACCCGAGAATTGATTGCCGAACTGACCCGCCTCGCCCCGTTCGGAGAGAGCAACCCTTCCCCCGTCTTCCGCTCCCGCCATGTGGCCGTGAGCAGGCTGCGCCGCTTCGGCAGCGATGCTCAACACACAAAAATGGACGTAAGCCCGAGCATTTCGAGCTCTGCGGCTCCGTTGGATGCAGTTTGGTTTGCCTCGGCCGCAAGTTATTATCGGCTGCTGAATGCCGACACGGTTGATATGCTTTATACGCCCGGCATCAATAATTGGAACGGTTTTGACAGCATTCAGCTTCGCGTTGTTTCCGCAAAAGCGGAGCAGCCGCGTGACATCGATGCCTATATTGAAAAAGGTATGCGCTATTTCTGCAACGGCTTGCTTGAAAACCTGTCTTATCGGCTGTCCGAACCGGAGCAGCTCCCGGAAATATGCGAAACAACCCTCGCCGAGCTTTGTTCCCGCTCGATATCCGGTTTGCTTGTGCTTGTTTTTTCTGTTGAATCCGCCAAAAAGATTCTTGACGAAATTCGCAGCAGTCAAATCGGCAATGTTGACATTTGTTACTCTTGCGTTGCGGATTCACCCGTTTGCTGCAACACCGTTTTGCTTGCACCGCAGCTTGCAAATCTGCCTGCATTCGGGTTCAGCAAGGTCGTTTTCTACGACAATCCCCCTTGCAGCGGTGTTTACACGGCGGTTTCACGCCGAATGAGTTCCGCTTCAATGCTTCGGATGCCGTGCACGAACAGCGACTTCGGCAGGGTCGCACTGCATTTTGCCTGCGATCGCGATTTCATGGTTTGCAGCTACAAGCTTGTGCAGTCAATTCTTGCTGCTTCACCCTGTTCTCAGGGGGAGCTTTGCGGCAAGATGTCCAACAAGCTGAACATTCCTGTTTACTGTGCGCTGTTCGCCGTTCGGGTATTTATCGAGCTTGGCTTTATCGAGTTCACTCCGGGCGGTGCACTGCGGAACAGCAGCGAAATTCGGCCTGCGCCGCTGTGCGCCAGCACTTTATATTCCGCTGTTGAACGTTTGCGCACGCGCAATTTCCCGGACTCGGAGCAGGATGATTCCGATGAATAAGTTTTCAGTTTTATGCCGATATAGGCTGACTCGGTTTATTCGGTAAAAATTTCAGTATATTTCAATAACAGCAAACAAACATTCCCGCTGTATAAGCCGTGCGGGGATGAAACGAAAGGAACAGATTTAACCATGATTATCAACGAAACCGAACTGATTGCAACGATTCGCAGTATTCCCGATTTTCCGAAAGAGGGCATACTCTTCCGCGATATCACCACACTGCTTAAGAATGCCGATGCATACGAAACGCTTGTTGAAGCCATTGCCGAGAAGCTTCGCCCGCTCGATGTTGACATCGTTATCGGTCCGGAAGCACGCGGTTTTGTTATCGGCTCCGCCGTTGCATATGCGGTTCATGCAGGTTTTGTTCTTGCCAGAAAACCCGGAAAGCTCCCCTGCGAAGTAAACTCCGTGTCATACGGACTTGAATACGGCTCCGACCGCCTTGAAATTCACAAAGACGCAATTCTTCCGGGGCAGCGCGTTGCAATCGTTGACGACCTGCTTGCAACCGGCGGAACAGCAAAAGCTGTTATCGACCTTGTGGAAAAAATGGGGGCAAAAGTTGTTGCTGCTGATTTTGCAATCGAACTTACCGATCTCGGCGGCGCCGACCTGCTCCGTGATTATAATGTTTACTCAGTTATCAAATACTGATATCAAAGATAGCTCTCGCGAATGAATGTTCCCGGCAATGCCCGTTTCGGAACCTTTTGCGAACCTTCTTCCGAGAACTCCGACTCGGCACTTTGCCGATTTGACAGAGCCAACCGTTCGGCGCGGGCCGCGTGCCTGCGCCGAATGCATTTTTTGCTTTTTGAACGGTGCCGAACGTTCATTTCTGCAAAATTTATCAAAGGTAAAATTTAGCCAAAGGTGGGTGTGCTATGGACAGATTGACCGCTGCCTTCGAAAAAAAGTTTCCGAAGGAAAAAACCGAATTATTAGTAAAGGCAATTAATTTTGCAAAATCGGTTCATGCTGACCAAAAACGCGAATCGCAGGAACCTTATTATATTCATCCCGAAGCCGTTGCGCTCATTCTGCTCGATATGGACATGGATGCAGACACGGTCATTGCGGGTCTGCTTCATGATACGGTTGAGGATGGGCACGATATCACCGTTGAAAAAATTGCACAGATGTTCGGCAAGGACATTGCCCGAATGGTGGACGGCGTTACCAAGCTGACCAACAGCAATCTTTCCCACATGCTGTCAAAAGAAGACAGACAGGCCGAAAATCTGCGCAAAATGTTCCTTGCAATTGCAAACGATGTTCGCGTTGTTGTTATCAAGCTTGCGGACAGACTGCACAACATGCGCACACTCGGTTATTGTTCAAAGGAAAAGCGTGTTCGCAAAGCACGGGAAACCATGGATGTTTACGCCCCCCTTGCGGACAGGTTCGGAATGGGTGCGATAAAAGTCGAACTTGAGGATTTATCGTTCAGCTATCTGATGCCCGAAGAATGCCGCCGCCTTCAGTCCCTTATCGAACCGAAGCAGGAAGAACGCATGGGACTGCTCAAAAAAGCCATGCACAAGCTTGAAATTGCACTTAAGGATGCCGGAATCAAAGCGGAAGTCAGCGGACGCAGAAAGCATATTTACAGCATCTATCGCAAGCTGAACATAAAAAAAGTCGGACTGAACGAGATTTATGATCTTGTTGCACTTCGCATAATTGTTGATACCGTGCAGGACTGTTACGGTGCGCTCGGCATTGTTCACTCGCTTTGGCGTCCCTTCCCCGGCAGGTTCAAAGATTACATTTCAATGCCGAAAACCAACATGTACCGTTCTTTGCACACGACGCTTTTCAGTGATCTCGGAATGCCGTTTGAGGTGCAGATTCGCACTTGGGAAATGCACCGCACCGCAGAATACGGTATTGCCGCACACTGGATGTATAAAGAGGGCAGAACACGGCAGGATGAGCTGGACACAAAGCTTGCGTGGCTGCGTCAACTTGTTGACTATGATTCCGATGCAAACTCAACAAAAGAATACGTTGACAACGTTCGACACGATTTTTTCTCCGACTATGTTTTTGTTCTGACTCCGAACGGCGAGATTATCGACCTGCCTCTGGGCTCAACGCCCGTTGATTTTGCTTACCGTATTCATTCGAACGTCGGCAACCACACACAGCACGCAAAAGTCAACGGTGCGCTTGTGAAGCTTGACTGCAAGCTTAAAACCCACGATGTTGTTGAAATCATTACGAACCCGCAGGCAACGCCGAGCCGCGACTGGCTTAACTTTGTAAAAACATCCCAAGCCAAAGCAAAAATCAAACAATGGTTCAAAAAGGCGAATCGTGAAGAAAATATTGTCCGCGGCAAAGAAATGCTTGCCGATGCCGCAAGACGACAGGGGCAGAAGCTTGCCGACCTTACGAAGGCCGAATTGTGCAAACCTCTGTTGAAACGCTTCTCCATGAACGAAATGGATGATATTTATGCGGCCATAGGCTACGGCGGAATCACAACCGGGCAGGCATTGCATAAACTGATGGAAGCCCGGCGAAAAGTTCAGCGCGAAGAGGAGCTTGCGCGCAAACTTGAAGAGCAGGAACACGCTCCCGCAAAAAGTTTTGACGCAAACGGAAGAGCCGTCATTGTCAAAGGCGAGGCCAACATGGTTGTTCGCTTTGCGCAATGCTGTTCTCCCCTGCCCGGCGATGAAATTTTCGGATATATCACGCGCGGCAGAGGTGTTTCGATTCACAGCAGAAGCTGCCCGAATGCCGCAGCACTGCTTGCCGATGCGGACAGGATAATCGATGTTTCATGGGCGGACGGCGAAAGTGCAAAATTCCCCGTAACAATTCATATCACCGCTTTGGAACGCGTCGGGCTGCTGATGGATATTTCGCAGATGCTGATGAACATGAAAATCAACATCAATCTTGTCAACGCAAAGCCTGTTGAGGACGGCACAAAGATTGAAGCAACCATGGGTTTTCAGGTTCAAAATGCCGAGCATCTCGACAGCATTATAAAAAATCTTATGAAAATTAACGGTGTAAAATCCGTTTCAAGGGTGAGATCCGTATGAGAGCTGTTGTTCAAAGAGTCCGCCGCGCAAGCGTATCTGTCGCCGGCGAATGTGTCGGCAAAATCGAAAGAGGGTTGCTTTTGCTTATCGGCATAGAACCTTCCGATGCGCAGAGCGACATTGACTATATCGTTAAAAAATGTACTCAACTCCGCATTTTTGAAGATGCAGACGGCAAGATGAACCTTTCCGCCGGTGAACTCGGGTATGAAATTCTGCTGATTTCACAGTTCACGCTTTTCGGCGATGCCCGTAAAGGCAACCGCCCGAGTTTTATTGCTGCCGCTCGTCCCGAAACGGCGATCCCCGTCTACGAAAAGCTCATCGACGCTTTTCGCACTCAGCTGCACACCGAAACAGGTATTTTTGGCGCAGATATGCAGGTTGAGCTTGTCAACGACGGTCCGGTCACGATCCTGCTGGACAGCAAAAAAATGTTTTAATTTCGCTATATTCAGTCTATGTTTAAAAAGGAGAAAAGCCGCATGAAAATTCTTTGTGTCCCAACCGGTCCGCTTTCCGTAAATACCTATATCGTTTTTAACGAATCCGCCGAAACATTGTCAAATTCCGAAAGGATTCCCTGTGTTGTTATCGATCCGGCGAATTCGCACAAGGTGGTTGAAGTTCTAAATCAAAACAACCTGCACTGCACCCATATTCTGCTGACGCACGGTCATTTTGATCACACGATGGGCGTTGCGGAATTGAAATCGCATGAAAACGCACTTGTTGCAATTCACGAAGCGGATGCGGGCGCACTTGCAGGCGGAAAAGCAAGCCTTGCCTACCTCGGCGGTGCGCTTGTGAAGCCCTGCAAAGTGGACATCATCCTCCACGGCGGCGAATGCTTCACCGCTGCCGGCATTGAATTCAGCGTTCTGCACACCCCGGGGCATACCAAGGGCGGCGTATGCTATGTTATCGAAAAAGAACGTGTGATTTTTTCCGGCGACACGCTTTTCCGTCTCAGCGTGGGAAGAACCGATCTTGACGGCGGTGACAATGATGCACTTTACAACTCCCTGCTCCTGCTGACAGGCAGGCTGAAAGGCGATTACCGCGTATTCCCCGGCCACATGGGTGAAACGACTTTGGATTTCGAGCGGAAACACAATCCGTATCTGCGCGGCGGCGGAAACCAAGACTATTGACGGAAAATACAGAAAATGCCGCAGCTGCATTAAAGAGGCAAACGATATGTTTTTATTCACAAACAGACAGGATTTTTTTAACGATATATGCGAAGAAATACGGCTTTTTCTGCCCGGTGAGGAGATAGCTCCCGTTTTGTCCCCCGCTGAAATTCACGCAGCGGATGCGAGCGAAAAGACGCTGAGTGTTGTGCTTTCAAGCGACGGAACGGATTTTTTTGCCGAAGCCGCCCTTGTTTCGAACGGTCGGGAGCATTCATACTCGTGCCGAACACCCTTCCGCAATGATGATTCAATTATTGAAAAGCGTTTTGCAAAACGCTGCATTAAAATCGCTGTCTTCCGCGCAATGCGAAAGGCATATCCCGATGCGCACCTCCCGTGGGGATCTTTGACAGGTATACGCCCGACGCGCCTGCTGCGCGAGCTTCAGCACAGCTGCGGTCCTGCCGAAGCCAAAAGCATGATGTTGAACGATTTTGACGTCACGCCGCAGAAATTTGCACTTGCGGAGCGGATAGTTTCCGTTCAGGAACCGATTTTTGCTTCCGTGCGGAAAAACGATGTTGATGTTTATATCGGCATTCCGTTCTGCCGCACACGCTGCCTGTATTGCTCTTTTGCTTCACGGCTCCGCACGGCAAAGACGGACATGCAGCCCTATCTTGCCGCACTGAAGACGGATATTGCAAACGGTGCGCAAATGGTTCGCGAACTCGGGCTGAATATTCGTGCGCTGTATCTCGGCGGCGGAACGCCCACCGTGCTGACCGCGGACGAGCTGCGCGATCTTTTGGATTTTGCAGAGGAGGCCTATAATATTGTACCCGGCACAGAGTTCACGGTTGAAGCCGGACGGCCGGATACGATAACAGCTGAAAAGCTTCGCATCATCAAGCAGCGCGGCGCAACGCGCATATCCGTAAATCCGCAAACGATGTGCGATAAAACATTGCAGCTTGTCGGCCGCGATCACACATCCGAGGATATCAAGGCGTGTTTCAACCTTGCGCGGGATATCGGTTTTGATTCAATCAACATGGATCTTATCGCCGGTTTGCCGGGCGAAACGGCAGCTGACATGCATCATTCCGTAAACGCACTCGTTGAGCTTTCTCCGGAGTGTCTGACAGTTCACACGCTTGCAATAAAGCGTTCTTCCCGTCTGCGTGAAAATCTTTCCGAATACGCTCTTCCCGATGTTTCGGAAGTTGAAAAAATGACCGAAATCGGTGCGCTCGGTGCCGAAGAAACGGGTATGCTTCCTTATTATATGTACCGTCAAAAATACATGGCGGGCAACATGGAAAACGTCGGCTATGCAAAACCCGGCAGCATCTGCATCTACAACATCGATATGATGGAGGATTCGCTGAGTATCATTGCTCACGGTGCGGGCGCAATGAACAAACGCATTTTCCCGAGCGGCGGAAGAATCGAACGCGTCCCGAACCCCAAGGATATTGAAACATATATTTCAAAACTGCAAAAGACCCATGCCGACAGGCTCGCACTCTTTTGCAACGAATAAATGCAGCGGACAGCGTTCCGCATCACCCGAAACCGTCAGATGCGGAACGTATTGAATTATTAATATTTCATTTCAATTATATAAGAACTTTTGTGATTTTAAATTCTTTTGTCACAGTCTATCAGGTCAACATCGGCAGGCTTGCCGTCACCGATTCCGAAGCGGCGGCTGCAAGCGCAAGCAATGCAAGGCTTGAAGAAATCATTTATCTCGATGCATACACCGCCGAAGCGCGCATCAAGTGGAACGGCACCAACGCCTCATCCTATGAGATTTACAGGCTCAATGCGGACGGCACAAGAACACTTATAATGGAAACGCCCAACACCGCGTATTATATTCCGAACCTTGTCCGCAACGATGACCAGGCAGATGTTACCATCGAGGTCGTTCCCGTAAACGCAAACGGTGTTCGCGGCGAAAGCTCCCGCTTCACAATCGATTGGCCCTATGAAAACGGCGATACCGAAAGGCTGAGCGATATTACGGAACCCGCGAACGTTTGTCTCAACGCAACCGTCACCGGCTATTCCGCACAGAATGACGGCGAACCCGCATGGAAGGCTATTGACGGAACGAGCGAAAACGGTTCCAAATGGTGCGCCACGAATAAGCAGAGCGGCTGGATGACGATAAAACTCGACCAACCGCGAACCATCAAACGAATTCGAATTGAACACGCCCAATACGGCGGCGAGGCCCAGAACATGAACACAATTGCTTTTTCCGTTCAGTACAAAAGCGGAAACAATTGGGTAACGGCATACAGCACAAACAACAACAGTTCGGCTGTCACCGATGAACTGATTACACCCGTCACCGCACAGGAATGGAGACTTTATATCAACAACAGCGGCTCGTCCGCATGGGGCGCTATCCGTATTTACGAATGGCAGATGTTTGAAACGACCGAACGCAACCGCACGGACATCGTGCTCATGAAGTTCGCTTCCGCAAAGAACAACAAGGGCGCAAGCGATACGTTCAGTCTCACCCATGCTCCGACGGGCAGCACGGTTCGTCTCTATCTGCGTGACGCAAACGGAAATTACACGCAGATTGCTTCCAAAGAAGCTCAGAGCAGCACAGTCAGCTTCACCGGCCTTGATTACGGCAGCGATGCAGGACGCGTGTTCTACACGGTTCAGGAAGGCAAGCAGGAAGAGAGTATCAAGCTCAGCACCGCCTTTGATGCAGAACCCGGCGCGGTAAAATACAGCATTAACGTTGTTCAGCCCGCAAACGGCAGTGTTGCCGCTTCCGCAACCTCCGCAACTGCGGGTACGACCGTAAAACTTACCGCGACCCCTGCGGAAGGCTACACCCTCGATTACTTTACGCTTGACGGCGCAAGGATTAACGGCGATACTTTCATCATGCCCGCACGGAATGTTGAGGTTTCCGCCGTGTTCACCGCGAATGCGTACAGCATTAACGTTGTTCAGCCCGCAAACGGCATGGTTTCGGCTTCCGCGACCTCCGCAACTGCGGGTACGACCGTAAAACTTACCGCAAACCCCGCGGAAGGCTATACCCTCGATTACTTTACGCTTGACGGCGAGAGAATTAACGGAAATACTTTCATCATGCCCGCACGGAATGTTGAGGTTTCCGCCGTGTTCACCGCAAATGCGTACAGCATCACCGTTGTTCAGCCCGCAGGCGGCACGGTTTCGGCTTCCAAGTTGTCCGCCTTTTTCGGGGAAGCAGTTGAGCTGACAGCCGTTCCCGATGAAGGGTACGAGCTCAGTCATTACGTTGTCAACGGTGCGGCGAACAACGGCAGCTCCTTCACGATGCCTGCACACGACGTTATGGTTACCGCAGTGTTCACAAAGGTCGCTGAACCCTCGGTCAACCTTGCGCTTAACGCCACCATCTATTATTTCAATAAGAAGTATCCGGATTATGCGAAGAACGGACCGCAGCACGCATTTGACGGAAAGATGAGTGATCGCGAAGCCGACAAGTGGCACGCTTCCGGCGTCAACGGTTGGGTTGCATTCGACATTCATACCCCCGTTGCAAATCCGATACTCAAGATATATCATGCCGGTTCCGCAGGTGAAGGTTCCGACCTGAACACTTCGTCATGGGATGTTTATATCCTTAACGAAAGGTATCTCACGGAAGAAGCGTACTTCAATATGGACAGATCCACGCAAAACCGAGTCTGCCAAATCGCATGGTTCTGGAAGAGGATTCATGTCACAACCGGCAATACCGCTGACATATCTGTCGACCATATTGATATGCCCGAGGCAAGGCGTTTGTTCAAAATCAACATGCGCAAAACGAATCAGACCGGGTATCCCTATCATCTCAATGTTTACGAAATTGAGATGTATGCCGGCAACTGATAAACCCTCCGAATTTGCCCGCTGCGCCTGCTTTTTACCGTAGGCAGCGGAACAAAAAGCGAAGCCTGAAGCCCGTTCCTGTTCAAAATGCAGGAGCGGGCTTCGGTGCTATTGACAGCGGCTCACGGATAAGTTATAATAGTAGTATCGATTTTTTACGGAGGGACGGACATTGAGTACCGATGACGACAACGGTAATCATGAGTGTCAGGGCGCGGTAACATACTGCTGCGTTTCAGCCGAGCATTGCTCCGGCGGGCATTTTCTGCCCGGTTTTTTCGTTATATATTCCGCATATGCTCAAATGCGTATCCGAAAGTTTTGCGTTCGGAGCGTTTTTTTGTTGCCCGCGTTCCCATCCCTGCAAATTCAACAAGGAGCAGTTTTGACCCAATGAACCACATTTCAATGATCGTTGCCATGATGATATGCATCATTCTTTCCGCATATTTTTCCGCAACGGAAACAGCTTTTTCGTCTCTTAACCGCACAAGGCTGCGTACAATTGCGGAAAAAGGCAACCGCCGCGCCGCGCTTGCGCTGCATCTTTGCGATAAATATGACAAGCTTTTGTCCACCATTCTTATCGGAAACAATATTGTTAACATTCTTGTGGCGTCACTCGGCACTGTGCTTTTCGTTGAATTGTACGGAAACAAGGGCGCAACAATTTCAACCGTTGTTGTTACAATCGTTGTTTTGATTTTCGGCGAAATCAGCCCCAAGAGCCTTGCAAAAGAGAATCCTGAAAAGTTCAGCATGTTCTCGGCTCCCATAATCAATCTTCTGATGATTGTTTTTACCCCGCTCACTCTGCTTTTCACCGGCCTTAAAAAGCTGCTTGCAAAGCTGCTCAAAACCGGCAGCGACAGGAAGATCACGCAGGAAGAGCTGCTGATGTTTGTTGACGAAGTTGAACAGGGCGGAAGCATCAACGAGAACGAGGGCTCTCTGCTCCGCAGCGCAATCGAGTTTAACGACGTGCAGGTTGAAGACATTTTGACCCACCGCGTTGATATTGAAGCGGTTGATGTTGATGAATCAAAAGACGAAATTGCAAAGATTTTTACCGAATCCGGACACTCGCGTCTGCCCGTTTACGAAGAAACGATAGATGACATCATCGGCATAGTTCACCATAAGGATTTTTACACGGACGGCGGCATTACGGAGCATTCCGTCCGCGAAATCATGACAAAGCCTATATTCATCCCGCCGACTCTGAAGATAAGCAACCTCCTGAAGCTGCTGCAAAAGGAAAAAACTTATATGGCCGTTGTTACGGATGAATACGGCGGCACACTCGGCATCGTCACAATGGAGGATATCCTTGAGGAGCTTGTCGGCGAGATTTGGGACGAACACGATGAAATCGTTGAAAACGTGCGAAAACTCGGCGAAAACAATTATGATATCAACTGCGCAATGGATCTCGATGAATTTTTCGATATGTTTGATATCACGGATGAAACCGATTCATCGACTCTTAACGGCTGGGTTATGGAACACCTGGGAAGGATTCCCGATATCGGCGATAAATTCAGCGCGCACGGCCTTGAAATCACGATAAAGGCGGCGGACGGAAGGCGCGTTAATGAAATCAATGTTGTTCACACCCCCGCTCAACCCGAAAAGGACACGAAATAAAACGGGCCGGCGGTCAAATCAACATGAATTAAAATCGGAGGTAAAACCACAATGAAATATAAAAGAGTACTGTTAAAAGTCAGCGGCGAAGCACTTTCGGGCAAAACGCCCATTGATTTTGAAAAGGCCACGGAAACCGCACTGCAAATTAAAGCGCTTCATGATTCGGGCTGTCTGCTCGGTGTTGTTGTCGGCGGCGGCAACATTTGGCGCGGACGCTCCGGCGGAACAATGGACCGAAGCCGCGCCGATAACATAGGCATGCTTGCAACCGCCATGAACGCACTTGCTCTTGAGCAGGCACTCATCGACCTTAACGTTCCCGTTCGCGTGCTTTCCGCTGTTTCAATGGATATGTTTATGGACAGTTATTCCGCACGCGAAGCGAACAAGTCCGTTGACGCCGGCACGGTTGTTATCTTTGCCTGCGGTTCGGGAGCGCCTTTCTTTTCCACGGATACGGCATCGGCGCTCCGTGCTGCTCAGATTCACGCTGACGCACTGCTGCTTGCAAAAAATGTTGACGGAATATACACCGCCGACCCGAATGTCTGTGCGGAGGCAAAGCGTTATGCCCGCATCAGTTACGATGAAGTCATTACAAAAAACCTCAAGGCAACCGACTTAACGGCAATGAGTTTTTGCCGTGAATACAGCATTCCGATGGTGCTTTTCAAAATGCACTCCGCAGAAGCGCTTGTTGCCGCCGTTAACGGCGAAAATGCCGGCACGATAGTTGATGCGCAGCCGGGATTCGAACTTGTTTAAATTAAACGCTGCTTCGGCGGCAGTCGAACTCATAAGCAGCATCAATCGGAGTTGCCCTTGCGCAGTCAATTTGCGGATTTTGCCGCAAAAATACAAAAAAACACCCCCGACTGCGGTTGACAACGCCGCGGCCTTAATATAAAATAATACAGTTAATTCATTCTTCAAGAGGAGGATTTACCATGGATATTATCGAAACCGCACAGGATAAAATGAACAAGACCATTGCAGTGCTCAACAGGGATCTCGGCTCCCTTCGTGCAGGCAGGGCAAACCCCAAGCTGCTTGACCGCATCATGGTGGACTATTACGGCACACCCACTCCCATTAACCAAATGGGCACCGTCAGCTCACCCGAACCGCGCCTTCTTGTTATCTCGCTGTGGGATGCTTCAATGATCTCAGCCGCGGAAAAAGCAATTCAAAAATCCGATCTCGGCATCAACCCGTCGAACGACGGCAAGCTCATTCGCCTTGTTTTCCCCGAACTTACCGAGGAGCGCCGCAAAGAGCTTGTTAAAATCGTCCGCAAAAAAGCCGAGGAATCCAAAGTTGCGATCCGTGCAATCCGCCGCGAAGCAAACGAAACCATCAAAAAAGACTGCAAGGACGGCACTATCACCGAGGATGACCAGAAGAGGCTTGAAGAAAAGGCTCAAAAGGCCACCGACAATGCCATTAAAGAAATTGATCGCATTGCAAGCGAAAAAGAGAAGGAGCTTCTTGCCGTTTGATGAACATACTCGGTTATCCGCTTGATCGGGCCGCTGCAATTCTTGAGCGTGCGGGCTACCGCGTTGAAACGGTCGAGGCACGTTCACGCAAGGGCGTTGAAGGCGACTCCAAACGTGTTGTGCGCTGCCTTCCCCTGCCCGGTCGCAGCATTCCGACAGTTCAGCTTGTGTTTTGTGAATTCAAAACAAACGTCGATTCCCTCCGTGCGGAGGATGCGGCGGACGCTGAATCAACCCATTGAGAATACGCGGCTGCTGCAGGTTCTCGGCTTGCAGCAGTCTTGTTATCGTATTTTTTGATGCTGCCCGGGTATGATGTCCGTTCCGGCCGCCTTTATGTTTTATGAAGATTTATCCCAAATTCACAAATGAAGAACTTGCCGCACTTTCACTCGGCGGCGAACTGCCGCACCATGTCGGCATAATAATGGACGGCAACGGCCGTTGGGCAAAGAAACGCCTGCTTCCGCGCAGTGCGGGGCACCGTGCGGGAATGGAATCCCTGCACCAAATCGTCCGCACAACGCATTCCCTCGGAATCGAGGCTCTCACGGTCTATGCATTTTCAACCGAAAACTGGGCTCGCCCCGCAGCCGAAATCGATGCATTGTTCAAGCTCCTCTCCGAATATTTTTATAAAGAAATCGACGAGCTGAACCTGAACAGCGTCCGGATACGCACCCTCGGCGAGCTTTCGGCATTTAAACCCGGACTCCGTTCCCTCATGGAGGATGCCGTTGAAAGAACAAAGCATAACACCGGCCTCTGTTTCAATATCGCCGTTAACTACGGCAGCCGTGACGAAATCGTTCATGCTGTCCGCCGCATTGCAGCGGAGGGCATTGCACCCGATGTCGTTACCGAGCAAACAATAGCAGACAGGCTTTATACGTCAGGACTGCCCGAACTTGATCTCATCATCCGCACCGCCGGTGAGGAGCGTTTGTCCAACTTTTTGCTTTGGCAGGCCGCATATGCCGAGTTTGTTTTTTCAAAAACGCTGTGGCCCGATTTCACTCCCGAGGTTTACTTTGGTTGCCTGCGCGAGTTTTTGAATCGAACCCGACGCTTTGGCCGTGTGCTTTGATTTTGCGGAAGTTTTGTTCAGGTTTGCGCCGTTTTGCGGCTCCTTTCAGCGCAGCCGCAGAATAATTTTGATTTAAGGATTTTGTTTTATGAAAGATTTGCCTGTTCGCACTTTAATCGCCGTTCTGTTAATCGGTCTGCTCTGCCTCGTTGCTTGGTTCGGGGGCTGGGTTCAGGCGGCTGTTCTCGGACTTTTCACAGTTGCAGCTGTCTATGAAATGTTCACGATCTTTGTCAAAAGAGGAATTCGCCCCGCCGTGCTTCCGCAAATTCTGCTCGGCGGCTCAATGTTCGCCGTAATGTATAAATTCGGCGCAAGATTCATTCTTCCGATGGCGGCTGCCGCATTTGTTGCAATCATGGTTGAAAGAATCCTTAACGCGCGGCGCACAAATGAAGATCTTATCGCTTCGCTTGCGCTGCTTGTCTACCCCGTGTCTCTGCTTGCCTGCTTCGGACTTGTCGGGTTCGGCCGAAACGATATTTCGCGTGCAGCATTCCTTTGCATTTTTGCCGGTCCCTGCATGGCTGACAACACCGCATACATGGTCGGTTCACTGTTCGGCAAGCACAAACTCTGTCCCTACATCAGCCCTAATAAAACTGTTGAGGGCGCAGTAAGCGGCGTTGTCGGCGGTGCTCTCGGCGGCGTTATTGTCTATTTTGCTCAAAAACTCTGGGGACTTGACGTTTCTCTCGTTACTCTTATTGCAGTATGCTTCATCGCGGGCATCGTTGGGCAGTTCGGAGATCTGCTTGCATCCACATTCAAACGCTGGGCAGGTGTTAAAGATTACAGCAATCTTTTTCCCGGTCACGGCGGCGTGATGGACAGATTGGACAGCGCAATGGTCGCTGCGCCAATCGTTGCGGTCGCATTTGCATTTTTCATTTAATATGCATCAAGCGGACGCCGAACAGTCGGTCTGCTGATTGCCGCAGCCCGCTGCAAGGGCGGCATGTCCGCTCCGTTGTTGTTTACGGATTTTTCCATTGGGCTCAGCTGCGGATTCGGCAGCTCGCAGAAAAAATTCTCGTTGTACGGAGGATTAACAAATGAAAAAAATCGCCGTTTTCGGTTCAACCGGTTCAATCGGAACACAAACTCTCTCCGTGGCGGGCTTTCACCCGGATGAATTCGAAGTTTATGCAATAGCTGCAAACAAAAACGCAGAGCAGGTGGTTCGCAGCGCAAATGAGTTTCACCCGAAGTTCATCGGCATGTATGACGAAGCCGCCGCACGCGAAGTTGCCGAACGCTGCCCCGGCATCACTGTTGTTTCGGGCGGCGAAGTGAACTCGCTTGCGGCTCTTTCCGAAGTTGACATTGTTGTGAACGGTGTCAGCGGCTTTGCAGGACTGTTCCCGCTGCTTTCCGCACTCCGTGCAGGAAAAACCGTTGCGCTTGCAAATAAAGAAAGCATCGTTTGCGGACACGTAGTTGTGGACCGCACTCTCGCCGAATTCGGCGGGAGAATACTTCCGGTTGACAGCGAACAGAGTGCAATTTTTCAATGCCTCGCCGCAGGCCGCAAGGAGGATGTTCGTTCGCTTATTCTGACAGCCTCCGGGGGTATGTTCCGCAACGCTTCGGCCGATGAACTTGCCCGTGTAACGCCGCAAATGGCGCTCCGTCACCCCACGTGGAGCATGGGCGGAAAAATCACGATTGATTCGTCCACGCTGTTCAACAAGGGACTTGAGCTTATGGAGGCCGGGTGGCTGTTTGATATTGAACCGAATCGAATCGAAATTCTTATTCACCCGCAGTCCGTTGTGCATTCGATGGTCGAATTTTGCGACGGTGCAGTGTTTGCGCAGATGAGCCCTCCCGATATGCGCCTTGCGATTCAGTATGCGCTCACCTATCCGCACCGCATCACTTCTCAGCTTCCGCGCCTTGACCTTGCAGCTCTGCATTCTCTCACGTTCGAAAAACCCGACTGCACACGATTCCCCGCAATTTCTCTTGCATATGACGCTTTCCGCGACGGCAGCAGTCTGCCCATCGCCTACAATTCCGCCAACGAAACGGCCGTTGAGCTTTTCGTTCGCGGCTGCATCGGTTTTACCGACATTGCAAAATGTGTTGAATACTCAATGGAAAGAATTCCCCGTGAAAAAATCGGCTCCGTTGACGACATACTTTATCTTGATAAAGAAGCCCGCAGGTTGGCCTGTGAATGCTTCGGAAAGGAAACATTATGACAATTGTTTACATACTTCTTGCGATACTTATTCTTGAGCTGCTGATTTTCCTTCATGAGCTCGGTCATTTTACGGCGGGCAAACTGCTTGGTTTCCGCATACTCGGCTTTTCTCTCGGATTCGGTCCGGCTCTTTTCAAATTCAAAAAGGGCGAAACCGAATACTCTCTTCGTGCATTTCCCGTGGGTGGTTTGTGTCAGTTTGACGGTGAAGATGAAGAAGCCTTGGAGAACGACCCGCGCCGATTCAACGCTCAGCCCGTTTGGAAGCGTTTTATTGTTATTCTTGCCGGTCCGTTCATGAATATACTCACCGCCTTTCTTATCGCGTTCGTGTTCTATCTCTGCAAACCGATGCCGGTTTACGCTGTTGACCCTGTTACGCATTACGAGGTTCCGATCGTTGCTTCAGTTAAAGAAAACAGTCCCGCAGAAAAGGCCGGATTGAAAAACGGTGACGTCATCATTGCAATCAACGGTCAATATCCGACCGAAACGGCTGACACGGACATTTACTCCTCTGTTTCCGCACTTATCGGTGCCGCAGGCAATGATTTTGTTATGACTGTTGAGCGCAGCGGAGCGCAGCTGGATCTTGCCGTCAGCGACGCCTTCAGCTCAACTGAAAACAGAACCGTTATCGGCATAACGATAAGCGGGCTTGTTGAGGACTACCGGCATTTGAACGTTCTTCAGGCGGCAGCAGGTTCCGGAGAATACCTCGTTCTAATCGTGAAAGCAACAGCCCAGGGCATTGCGGGCATGTTCAAACACGGCATACACAGCGGAGATATTTCCGGCGTTGTCGGAACGGTCGGAATCATGGTTGATGTTGCGCGGGAATCAATGATTAATCTTGTCAATATCGCTGTTATCCTTTCGCTCAGTCTCGGGTTGTTCAACCTTATTCCGTTCCCCGCACTCGATGGCGGAAGGCTGCTGTTCCTTTTGATAGAAGCAATTATTCACCGTCCGCTGAACCGCAAGGTCGAAGCAATCGTAAACGGTGTTGGGCTCGCCCTGCTGTTCACACTTATGATAGTTGTTACAATCAGCGACGTTGTGGGACTTTTCAGATAGTGCGGATTGCAGTGCATTGTTCGTAAAGATTCAAAGAGGTCTGATATGAAACTTCTTATTCTTGTCGGCAGCGGTGCTGTCGGAAAGATGACCGTCGGGCAATCAATCATGAGAAAAACGGCGCTGCGCCTTTTCCACAACCATATGATGATTGAACCCGTCATTGAGATTTTCGGCGAGTATAACCACTCCGTTGTTGCAAAACTTCGAAGAACGATTTTTGAAGAGTTTTTGAAAACCGAACGGGAAGGGTTGATTTTTACCTATATGTGGGCTTTCGATTGCCCTGAGGACGGCGATTACATTCGTTCCGTTGCGGAGCTTTTTCGCTCACAAGGCGCAGAAATCTATTGTGCAGAGCTTGTTGCGCCTCAATCCGTCAGGCTTGAACGAAACCGAACGGAAAACCGCTTGCGGCATAAGGCCTCCAAACGCGATTTGAATTTTTCTGAGGAAAGGCTGCGGCATGAAGACAGCAAGTACCGCTTGGTAAGCAATCCAGGAGAGATCCCGTTTGAGAACTATATTCGAATCGACACATCCGAACTCAGCGCGGATGAAACCGCGGAAAGGATAATCGACGCATTTTCAATTCCGCAAACCTGTCAAACCGGCAAGGAATGATTCCCCGCTCGACGCATCAAATTATATACGGCGAAACAAATATCGGCAGCCCCTTAGACAGGGAACTGCCGATGTTTTCAGTTGCTTATGTATATATAAATCACACCGAGGCTTCGGCAGCAGTCGCCGATGGACGCGCCGCCCCGATTTCGGTAAACAGTTTTTTGAATGCCGTAACCCTGCTTTCTTTTTTAAAAATCACTGCATTCATCCCGTCCGCAACTGCGGTCACGGCATTTTTTGCGGTCAAAATCGGTATTTCCGGAAGTTCGCGGCTGAAACACTCCGCAAGGCCGAATTGCAATGCGCCGCCTCCGATCAGCGTTATTCCCGTATCAAGAAGGTCGGCGGCGGCCTCCGGCTGCAAAGCCTTCACGGCATCCTTAACAAAGCGAATGAGCGCCGTTTGCCCTTTTTGTGCAGCCGCCCGCAGCTCCGCGCCGTTTGCGCGTACCGTTTGCGGCAAACCGTCGTCGGCCGAACGCCCCTCAATATCAAAGCTCAGTTTATTCAGGTTCTGTTTAATTATTTCCGCCATGCGCTCACCTATCAGCAGCCTGTGTTCATCGCGGAACCAATTTTGAATCGCCCTGTCCACAGCCGCGCTGCCCTCATTCGAAAACCCCTGCCAAAGCATTCCGCCGTTTGCGAATGCGGCGCAAGTCATTGTTTCCGCTCCGATGTTCACAATCATATGTGCCCTGTCCGAAAACAAATCCGCATCAGCCCCTATCGCACCCATCAAAAGCGGATCATGCACCTGAAGCGCACGAAATCCCGCAAGACGTGCCGCCTGTTTGAGAGCATTTTGCTTCACCGTGGGCAGCATATGCGGTATCGCTGCATGCAGCTCAATCGATGCCGTTGTACGCTTGCCGGTTTTTTCACATGCAAGCCGACCGAGCAGCAGCGCAAGCATACGCGTGTTTGCCGCCGCACCATCGCGAACAGGCCGAATTACACCGCTGCGATGCAGAAGTGCTGCATTGCCCGCTGCGGCGACCGTGAGTTTTGCTCCCGCTTCAAGAGCGATTGCCGTTTCCTCCGCCGCAACTTGCCCCCGAGCAACACATTTAATGCATTTTGAACCTATATCCGCTGCAAAAACGGTTTTGAACATCTTTGAACGACCTCCGAAACAATTCCTTCTCGGCACGGGGAATGCATTCAGTCTTTGCACTCCCTGTCCCTATAAGAAATTATTCCCTTTTTTGCAAAGAATAACCCGTTCCGATTCAAAAATTTTCGGTTTTTTTGGCTTTTTACGGCAAAGCAAAGTGTTCCGCACCGCCGAGTTGCCGCACACGGCAGAAACCTTTCTCACTTACTCTTTTCGATACGTTCGTAAAAACCGTGTGGTAATATCCCTATTTTTTTAAGCATTTTGTACAGTACGGGAATCGGCATACCGATAACCGTGAAATAATTGCCCCGAATTTCGCGGACAAACATGCCGAACGGCCCCTGTATGCCGTAAGAACCCGCCTTGTCCAGCGGGTCGCCCGAATTCACATAATCTGCTATCTCGTCGGGAGACAGAGTTTCAAACGTGACCTCCGTAATGCTGCATTCAGTTTGAATTTCCGCTTTTTCCCGAATGCTGCATTCAGTTTGAATTTCCGCTTTTTCCCGAATGCTGCACTGAGCGGCGGCATTTTCATCAGGGATATCCGCAATCACGGACACTCCGGTGAAAACTCTGTGGGTTTTTCCGGACAGCATTGAAAGAATGCGCACTGCATCCTTCGCATCTTTGGGCTTGCCGATAATCACGGGCTTTGTTCCCCCATCCTTTTGAAAAGCAACGACCGTGTCGGATCCGATAACCGCAAAATCCCGCCGCCCCGCCGCAAAAAGACGGTCAAACACGTCTTTCGCCTTGCGAAACGAAAGAGCACGAACAAAACTCTCCGGGTCATTTTCATCAATCGTTTCATCAGCATTGCTGACAATAATCTCATAGTCATATCCGCACATTGTCAGCAGCTCGCGCCTGCGCTGTGAGCCGCTTGCAAGAACAAGTTTCATAGTCATTTTCCTTACGTTGTATAAATTTCGGAATACTGTATACGCGGTTCGCACGTATTTGTCGCATTTTACATTTTATTGTCAAATCAGACTTTTTCAATACGTCTCGTTCTGCGTTTGCCTTCGGGCAGGGCTATAATACCAGTATTGCCGATGTATTTCAAGGGCTGATTCCCCGTTTTAAAAAAAATTCAAAATTTTTTTCATTGAAGTGGTGAAAGGTGTTGATTTGTGGGGCGATTGATGATATAATCAACACACATCCCACGATACGGGTAATGCATTACATAGTAAACGCCGAATCCGGCTTATTCTGCAATAAAGACCATGAATTCCGCGCTTTTTTGCAGAAATGCGGATTTTCGGTGTACTCAATCGAAATTAAGGCGGTGTCGACATGCTGTTGGGGCAATCCAGAAACAATTTGGACTCCAAGGGGCGAATTTTCGTCCCCGTTAAGTGGCGTCCCGACACCTCCGATCACGTTGTTGTTCTTATCGGATTGAATCCTGCCGATGTCAAAAAGGAAGAAAGATTCCTTCAGATTCTTCGGTACGAAAAGTTTGTTGAATTTGCAAAGGATCTAACCTCCTCGCGTCCCTCCGATTTATCCCTTATGCGTGCCAAGCGAAAGATCTTTTCAAGCGCGGAAGAGTGTACCCTTGACAAACAGGGACGCATACTGATTCCGCAATGGCTTGCAAAGTATGCAAACCTTAAGGATGAGGTTCTGCTTTGCGGCGTTGAAGATCGCATTCTCGTTTGGAATCCCGATGATTTCGAGGCAGCGGAAGCCGACTACACGCTTAATGAGCTTTGCTCCGATGTTCAGAATTATTCCGATAAAACTCCCGGTAATTCTTCTGCGGCATCGCTCATATCATCCGCATTCGGAGGTTAATAAAAGATGCTCAATGATATAAACACAAGCTCTTATCACACCCCAATAATGCTTCCGCAGGTTCTGTCCCTGCTGCGTCCGGAACGCGGCGGAACATATGTTGACGGAACTCTCGGCGGCGGCGGTCACAGCCTCGGAATTTTGCGTTCACTCCCTGCCGGCGGCAGATTGTTCGGCATTGACCGCGACGGCGAAGCTATCGCCGAAGCCTCCGCAAGGCTTTCGGTTTTTCCGAATTTCACGGCTGTTCGCGGCAATTTTTTTCAACTTACCGAACTGCTCAATGCCCGCGGAGTCAACGGTGCGGACGGAATCCTGCTTGATCTCGGCGTCAGCTCGCATCAGCTCGACGATGCGGAGCGCGGATTTTCATACGGAAGCGAGGCGCGGCTCGATATGCGAATGGACAAATCCGCTCCGCTCAGCGCACATGATGTTGTAAACGGCTATGATACAGCTGCGTTGACACGAATCATACGCGACTACGGCGAGGAACGCTTTGCCTCACGCATTTCAAATGCGATCGGTGCGGCGCGTGCGGACAAGCCCATTGAAACAACAACCGAACTTGCCGAAATTATCAAAAATGCAATACCGGCGGCGGCAAGGCGCGACGGGCCGCATCCGGCAAGGCGAACGTTTCAGGCAATTCGAATTGAGGTCAACGGTGAGCTTGCGGGACTTGAACAAGCGGTGCGCGATGCAATCCGCTTTCTGAATCCGGGAGGAGTAATTGCTGTCATAACTTTTCACTCTCTTGAAGACCGAATCGTTAAGAACGTTTTCAAGAACCTTGCAAACCCCTGCACCTGCCCGCCTAATGCACCCGTTTGCGTATGCGGACTTAAGCCCGAGGTTGCAATACTTACCAAAAAGCCGCTTGTTGCGGATGATACCGAATTGGATTTGAACTCAAGATCGCGCAGCGCAAAACTCCGCGCAGCGCAGAAACTCATAAACACGACGGGGGACGAATAAAATGGCAAAGGATTCAAGATTTAACGGCAGAACTGTTGAAGAAATGCGTGTCTATGCGCCAAACAACGGCTCATTGGCATACAAAAGCGATTATCTTTACGACACAAGGCTTGCAGCGGCTCAACCCAAGCGCAGGCAGGAAACTGCCGCGCCCGCAGAAACCCAGCCAAAGATTCGCCCGCAGAAAACGCGCATTCCGCTTTCCGTCACGCTGCGTGAACGCAAAGTCGGAATTAAGCTGACTGCTTTCCTTTTTGTTGCGTTGATCGCAATGTCCGCGCTTTTGGTAGTTCTCCGTTTTGAGCGCATTGCCGGAGTTCAGCGCGACATCAACGAAATCAATGCCGGCATAGCCGCCGCCCGGCGCGGGTTCGGAGAACTTGACATGGATCTCAGCTCCTCCATCGACCTTGAAGCGGCACGACTCGCTGCCGAAACCGCAGGCCTGCACCCGAGAAAATAGCGGCAAACGGCGGACGAAAACGCCTGCCGATAAAACGGAGTCCGCCGCGCGCACGCAAGCGGTGATCGGCAGAAAACGAAATATATCCTTTGTTCATTTTCTGAGCCGACCGGCGTTTGTCATATATATTCGGAGGTAATTCTGCAATGAGCATCACAGCCGTTCCCCCCGGCAAAAAACATCGCAAAAAGAATAAAAAAGCACAAAAAGCCCTGAAACCGCAATGGTCAACATACAAGCGGATTGCATGGCTTTTGCCTGTTTTTGCTTTATTTTTTCTCTTCCTCCTCATTCGCATTTTCTGGCTTCAGGTTATTGACGCAAAAGAGCTTCAGCAAAAGGCATTAAGCCAGTGGACGCGCCCGACAACCGTTACGGCTGAACGCGGCATGATAATCGACTGCAACGGGCAGACGCTTGCCAAAGACGGCCCCGTTTACAAAATTGTGATATGGCCGAATTCCATTTCCGAAAGCGACAGAGTTCGTGTTGCCACGGAACTCAGTCGTGTTCTTGACCTTAACTATGAAAGAGTTCTTGAACGAGTTTCAAGCGGAAAACTTCGTGAATTTATTCTCAAACGACAGGTGAGCAAAGAAGCCTGCGACGAAATCCGCAGTTTGCAGCTTGGCGGCGGTGTCGGAATTTCACCGGACACAAAGCGCTATTATCCGTTCGGCACTCTGCTTTCACAAACCATTGGGTTCACAAGCACGGACGGAACAGGTCAAAGCGGACTTGAGCTGACATACAACAAGTATCTCACCGGCAAGGACGGCGAACGTATTGCCGAAACGGACAGCAGGGGAAACCAAATTGCCGACAGTATGATTCAGGAGTTTCCGCCCACGGACGGTTCAACACTGAAGCTTACCGTTGATGCAAACATTCAAAGTTACCTTGAAAACGCGCTTGCCGAAGCTGTTCAGGTCAACAATGCAAAAAACGCACAGGGAATCATCATGGATGTCAACACCGGTGCCATCGTTGCAATTTCAACAAAACCCGACTATGACCCGAACTCCCCCCCGAGGGACGACATGCAGATGCTTGCCGAGCTTTCCCGCAATCGCATTGTAACCGATGCATACGAACCCGGTTCAACTTTCAAAATCCTTACCCTTGCGGCAGCACTTGATTCCGGAAGTACTCATCTTGAGGACAGTTTCTACTGCAACGGCGGTTATATTGTAAACGGTGAACGCATCAAATGTTGGAAACATGCCGGCCACGGCTCCCAGAACCTGACGCGCGCCACGGAAAATTCCTGCAACTGCTGTTTCATGAAACTCGCCTTGACAATGGGTACCGAAAAGTTTTATGATTATCTTTATGCGTTCGGCCTTGGGCAAAGCACGGGCAGCGGACTTGTCGGTGAAAGCGAAGGCATCGTAACTCACCAGAAATACGTTACCCAAAACGATCTTGCACGCATCGGCTTCGGGCAAAGCATTGCCGTGACGCCGATTCAGCTTGCAAGCGCAGTCTGTGCCGCAATCAACGGAGGCGAACTGCACACACCCTATATCGTTGACGAAATCATATCGGCCTCCGGTGAAACGGTATTCAAGGCCGATACGTCCCCCGTTCGCAGGGTCATCAGCGCGGAAAGCTCCGCATACGTTCGTCAGATACTGCAAAGTGTTGTTGATAACGGAACGGGCAAAAACGCAAAGCTTGCAAACTACACCGTCGGCGGAAAAACGGGAACGGCGCAGAAATATGACGAATACGGCCGCGTATCCTCGGGAAATTATATCTGTTCATTCATCGGATTCGCTCCCGCGGACGAACCCCGTTATCTCTGCCTCATCCTTGTTGATGAGCCTCGTGTAAGTTCAATCTTCGGCAGCACGGTTGCCGCACCTTTCGTTCGCCGTGTGCTTGAAAATGTGTTGACGCTGAAGGAAGTTCCCGGATTAACCCCGGAAACAAGCTATCAGACGGTTCAGCTGCCCAACCTTGTCGGAATGTCCGCGGCTGACGCTTCCGCACTGCTTGCGCAGTACGGACTTGAGGGCATTTTCGAATGCGATGCGGTTGTAACAATGCAGGTTCCGGCAGCGGGCCAAAGCGTTGTTATCGGCTCGTCCGTTCTGCTGTACACCGGACTTGAGGGTGTGAACACCGCCGAACCGACCGCTGAGCCGTATTATGTTACCATGCCGAGTCTAATCGGGAAAACCGCGCTCCAGGCGCATGATGAGCTTAAACAGCTCGGGCTTACAATGATTGCCGACCCCGCCGATCCGTTCGGATATGTCATCGGACAAAGCATCTATGCAGGCACGCAGGTTGAATTCGGCTCATCCGTAACGGTTTATTTCGGCTATTCGACTACAGGCGGTTAATTTCCGCAACAGGCAGACTTTTTGCTGCAAAATCAATACTTGCTTTATAACAGGAGAAAAGCAATGCTTATAAGTGAACTGACAAAAAATACCGACTGCCGCATAATCGGCAGCGACTGCGACATCAGCAGAATCGAATACGACTCAAGAAAACTCACCGGCGGTGAGCTGTTTTGCTGCATCCGCGGCACTTTCAAAGACGGACACGAATTTGCCGAAAGCGCAGTTGCCCGCGGCGCAGCCGCGCTCCTTGTTGAACGGGAGCTTCCTCTTTCCGTGCCGCAAATTATTGTGAAAAACTCACGTCATGCAATGGCCGAACTTGCAATTGAGTTTTACGGTCATCCGCTTGACGGAATCCCTGTCATCGGCATCACCGGCACGAACGGAAAAACGACAACAACATACATGATAAAAGCGATCACCGAAAAGGCGGGCTATAAAGTCGGACTGATCGGCACGATTCGAAACCTTATCGGCGACAGAATCATCCCCACCGACCGCACCACACCGGAAAGCGTTGAGCTTCAGCGTGTGTTCAGGCTTATGCGCGACGAGGGTGTTCAGCTTATCGTGATGGAAGTCAGTTCGCACGCATTGGATCAGGACAGGGTTCACGGAATCGAGTATCTCATAGGCGGATTCACGAACCTTACGCAGGATCATCTTGATTATCACAAAACTTTTGAAAATTATCTTGCGGCAAAAAAAATTATGTTCACACGCAGCAAATTTGCCGTTATGAATGCTGATGACAGCCACAGCGCGGAGCTGCTTCGCGGTATCAATATTCCAAGCATCACATACGGCATTCGCTGCGAAAAAGCCGATGTTCGCGCTGCCGACATTGAAATCTGTGCGCGCAACATCGAATTTGAAATGCTGACGCCGAACGGAAACAAGCAAATCAATGTTTCCATTCCCGGGCTTTTCAATGTTTTTAACGCAATGCTTGCAGCATCGGTCTGCATGAAACTCGGAATTGATTTGGACACCATCGCGGAAGGGCTGAAAAGTGTGAAGGGCGTTTCCGGCAGGATGGAATCGCTGCCTGCGGAAGGCTTTGATTTTTCCGTTATACTGGATTTTGCACACACACCGGACGGACTGTCCAACCTGCTCTCTGCCGTTCAGGGTTTTGCCAAAGGACGCGTCATTGCCGTGTTCGGCTGCGGAGGCGACAGGGATAATGCCAAACGTCCGATAATGGGTGCAACGGCGGCAAAACTTGCAGACTTCTGTGTTGTAACATCCGACAATCCGCGCACGGAAGATCCGACGCGCATCATCAACATGGTGCTTGAAGGTGTGCGCAGCGAAAAAACGGAGTACGTTGTTATTGAAAACCGCCTCGAAGCGATACGTTACGCACTGAATATTGCAAAGAAGGACGATGTGGTTGTTCTTGCAGGCAAGGGTCACGAGAATTATCAGGAAATCAACGGCATCAAGCATCCGTTCGATGAAAAAATAATCGTTGCCGAAATTCTTGAAGATATGCGCTGCGGGCGCAAATAATTCCGTATTCGGCGCAGTTTTGCGCATCGGGCCGTTTCGGTTTCATGCAAAGAAAAAATATAAGAGGTTCGTATTATGCAAAAGATGATTTTCGCTTTCATAACCGCCGCAGCAGCGGTCATGCTCATTTCTCCCCTGTTCATTCCCATGCTCCGACGACTCAAGTACGGGCAGGTTGAACGTGCCGAGGGGCCGCATGCACATTCCGCAAAGGAAGGCACTCCGACAATGGGCGGCATTATGTTCATAATCGCGATCATTATTGCAGTTGCGGCATTCAGCATATACGGCATTGCATTCGATTTTTCGGTTCCTGCCGTGCTTATCATGCTTGCGTTCGGGCTTGTCGGCTTCCTTGACGACTTTATAAAAGTCAAGCGCAAGCGCAATCTCGGTCTCCGCGCATACCAAAAAATTATCGCACAGCTTCTTCTGTCCTTTGCGGCGGCGTACTATGCCTATAAAAGCAGTTTTATCGGCTCAACATTGTATGGCCCGATTTTCGGCAGCATCGAACTCGGCGGATGGTACATTCCCTTTACGATGTTCATGATAATTGCCGTTGTCAACAGTGCAAACCTGACCGATGGCTTGGACGGTCTGCTTTCCGGCGTATCGCTGATTTACAGCATTGCAATGGGTGTGCTTTTTCTCTATTTTGCAAAAGTTTTCGACAGCAGCTTCATTAACGAACCCCGTTTCGTTGCAAACCGCGACGGAATGCTTTGCATGAGCGTTTTTGCGTTTGCGGTCGCCGGCGGCTGCCTCGGCTTTTTGAAGAGCAACAGCTATCCCGCAAAAGTCTTTATGGGAGATACAGGCTCAATGGCACTGGGCGGCGCAATGTCCGCAATGGTCATTTACAGCCGTTCCCCGTTCCTCTTCCTGCTGATGGGCGTATGCATTGTTGCCTCCGCCGTAAGCGTTGTGCTGCAGGTCGGCTCGTTCAAACTGCGCCACGGCAAGCGCATATTCAAAATGGCACCTCTTCATCACCATTTTGAGCTTTTGGGCTATCCCGAAACAAAAGTCGTTTCGGGATACATGATAGTGACCGCACTTGCCTGCGTTGCCGCACTCGCACTGTTCCTTTGATAGAGCAAACAAATAAATAAAAGTCTGCTTTATTGTGCAGCATAACGCTGCATTTCAGAATGCCCACCATTGGTTCCTGCGGTTCGGGCGAACCGTTTTGAACACATAGCCGCCGTTCGGCGCCGAAAGTCGTGATTTTTGTTGGCACTTGGCACGACTGATAATGATATCGGGTTTTTAAGAAGGAGCATCGGCACACTTCTCAAAACCCCGCTGCTCCGAACGGCCGCATCTAAAAGACTGCACTGCCGCAGATACGAATTTGTTCCGCAGGCAGCTTAATTCACCGAATAAAACCTACAAACAACGAAAGGACGCGATTCGATATGAAAAAAACCGCACTGATCGTCGGAATGGCAAAAAGCGGCATTTCGAGCGCAAAACTGCTTTACAGAAACGGGTATAACGTTATCATTAACGATATAAAACCTGTCATTCCCGGGCTTGAGGAAGCCCTTTCCGGCATTGAATACACCGACAAACTCGGCGAAGCTCCCGAAACACTTTTGGACGGAGTGGACCTGATGATTATTTCCCCCGTTATTCCGATTTTCGCTCCATTTGTCCGCAAGGCACAGAGCCGCGGCATTGAAGTTATCGGCGAAATTGAACTCGGTTATCGTTATTGCAGCAGAGGAACGCATTTTGTGTGCATCGGCGGCACGAACGGAAAAACCACAACCACTGCGCTTACCGGCGAAATATTCAAAGCAAACGGCGAAGGCCAAACGTTTGTTCTCGGCAACATCGGCATTCCAATTACCGAACATGCATCCGAAACGCGCCCGGGCGACACCGTTGTTGCGGAAACCGCCGCTCTCCAGCTCGAAAGCATCCGTGACTTTCATGCCGATGCAGCCGGGCTTTTGAACATCACCGAGGATCATATCAATCGGTTCGGCTCGATGGAAGCGTACATTGCGGCCAAAATGCGCGTTTTTGAAAACCAGACCGAACAGGATTTTGCCGTTCTGAATGCGGATGATCCAATTGTTTCGGCCGCGGAAACAAAAGCAAAAAAACTTTACTTTTCAAGGCTGCATGAGGTTCGGGACGGCGCCTTTGTCCGCAGCGGCATCATCATCTTCCGCATGAACGGAGTTGAAACGCAGCTTATTCCCGCAAACGAACTCGGCATCATCGGTGCACATAATCTTGAAAACGCGCTCTGTGCGGTTTGCCTTGCTATGTCCATGGGAGTAAAGCCGGATGTCGTCTGCAATGTTTTGAAATCATTCAAAGGTGTTGAGCATAGGATTGAATACACCCGCTGCCTGAACGGAATCACCTTTTACAACGATTCAAAAGGCACAAACCCCGAATCCACCGTTAAAGCCGTTGAAGCAATGACAAAGCCGACAGTGCTTATGCTCGGCGTCGGTAATTACGATAAGCAAAGTGATTATCGCCCCGTCTTCCGCGCCTTCAACGGAAGAGTTAAGGCTGTTGTTGTAAACGGTTCGAACACCGAAGCTATCATGCGTGCGGCCAAAGAGGAAGGGTTTAAAAACATCTACCCCTGTTCGGATGATTTCCGCGCACTGATACTGAAAGCAGCATCCCTTGCCGAACCCGGCGATGCAGTGCTGCTCTCCCCCGCCTGCGCAAGCTGGGGCATGTTCGACAATTTTGAACAGCGCGGTGACATATTTAAGGAAATAGTAAACTCACTCTGAGGCGGTTTTGATTCCCGCCCATCGGGCTTGAGTTTCCGCCGAAAAATGCCGCATTCTGCCCGAAACGGTCCCTCCCGTTTCGGAATAATCGATAAGAGAGGTTGAGATGGAAAGCAACGCAACACATATTCATTCCGCCGAAAGGCGCGGCGGCAGTTCTCCCGCCGCTGCACCCATGCCGACAATGCGCCCGCGCAGACACGGCATGGACTACTTGCTTTTTCTTACAGTTGCGGCAATCTGCGCATTCGGCGTTGTTATGCTGTTTTCCGCAAGCTATTATTATGCTCAGTCCTTTCAGGGCGATGGGTATTACTACGTAAAAAAGCAGCTGCTCTTCCTTGCAATCGGCATTCCCGTTATGTTCGGGCTTTCGTTCGTGGATTACAAATTCTACCGACGCTTTGCATGGATGGCATATCTGCTTATAATCCTGCTTCTTATTGCCGTTCTTCTTTTCGGCAAAAACCTGCAGGGCGGACAGCGTTGGCTTAAAATCGGTCCGCTGCAATTTCAGCCTTCCGAACTTGCAAAGTTCATAATCGTTATTTGCATGGCAAAATACATGACGGATCATCATGAGGATATGCCGTCGTTCGTTCGTGGGCTTTTGCCGATGGCTGCACTGCTTGTCGTTCCCGCCGTGTTGATTTATTTTCAGCCGAACGTTTCCATGCTCATAATCCTTTGCATTGTGTTTGCGATCATGCTTTTTATCGGAGGAGCGGATCTGAAATATCTCAGCATTGCGGCACTTATCGGCGGAGCTGCTCTCGTTGTTCTTTTGTTTGCTGCGTCATATCGCGAAAGCAGATTTACTGCATGGCTTGATCCTTGGGGCAACAAAAGCGATGCCGGCTATCAGATCGTTCAATCGCTTTATGCATTCGGCAACGGCGGGTGGTTCGGTCAGGGGCTTGATGCAAGCCGTCAAAAGCTCCTGTTTTTGCCTTATCGTGAAAGTGACTTCATTCTTTCCATCATTGCCGAGGAACTCGGCTTTGTGACTGTTGCACTGTTAATTGCGGCCTACTGCTTTATTATCTACCGCGGCATTCGAATTGCGCTCTCCGTTCGCGACAGGTTCGCTTCACTTGTTGCGGCGGGGTTCTCTTCCATACTTGCCGTGCAGGTTGCGGTCAACGTTGCCGTTGTTACAAATTCAATACCCGCAACAGGGCAAACGCTCCCCTTCATCAGCTCCGGCGGTACCTCGCTTGTTATATTCCTTGCCGGCATCGGCGTACTGCTCAATATTTCACGCTATACGGAACCCCGAAAATCACGCGGAGAATCATATGGAAAACAAAAAAAACAGAAACAGCGGCAGCAATAACGAACCTGAGTACGGCAGCATGCATTCCCGAAACCGTTCTGCGGACGCTTCAGGCAATTCCGTACACGGTGCCCGCAGTGCGGCTGGAACACGTGCACGCAAGGTTCCGCACGGTGTTGAATCCGACGGGCTGGATACCCGCGCAGCGGCACCCGCACGCGGCATCAGCCACGAGGAAAAGCGGCGGAGACAAAACAGGCGTGACATTTTCAGTTCGCTCGGAATTCTTCTTCTTATCGCACTGCTTGGGTTTTGCGGCTATACAGCCTACCGCTTTACCTGCGTTGACTCGTTCATTGTTTCCGGAAGCGGGCAATACAGTGCCGAACAGATAATCGGCCTTGCAGGTTTGCAGACGGGCAGGCATATTCTTTCCTACAACACGGATGAAATATCAAAAAACGTATCAAGCATTCCGAATTTGATCTGCACCGGCGTGCGCAGGGTTTTTCCGAATAAAATCAGTATCAATGTTGCCGATCACAATGCTGCGGCGGCCATACCCGCAGCAAACGGAACATATACGCTTGTTGATGCCGAAGGGCTTGTGCTTGCAATCGGCGCAGAAAGCAGCGGTGAGCTTATCCTGCTCCGCGGCATGGCGAATATCGGCTTTGTGCATAATACCGTGATAACCGAAAAGAACCATTGTCTCCGCACCGTCACGGCAATGAAGCTGCTTGCGGCGGTAAAAGAATGTGATATTGCAGAAAGCGTTATTGCAATTGATGTGTCCAATGCAGCCTCGATAAAGCTTGAGCTTCAGCACGGCTACACTTTTGTTCTGGATGACTGGCGGTATGCGGAAGGAAATATTCAAACCGCAGCAAAGGCTTACGCACGCCTTCTCCCCGTCTATCCGAGCGGGGGGACGGTCAACATATTTAAGGATTCAACCGTTGTTGACTTCACTCCGCGCAGTTCGGCCGCATCGGTTCCGCCTGAAACGGATGCACCGCAGCAGGTGACTGCTCCGCCGGATTCAACGGACGAGCCTTGATGAAACATTGCGTTAGATTTTATAAAACAAATTAGGTTATTCTATCTTTTTTACGCAAAGTCGCTGCCCGGGTGTTGCGCATAATATTGCATATATGCTATAATGAGCATACATATATGCACCGTCCGCACACATGCCGTTTTCGTTGAGAAAATGTGACCTACCCCGCCGAAAACTGTTTTTTGGGCAGCGGATTCTGCATTTGGAGAGCTTGAATGAAACAGAGTGTTATAATCGACATCGGCAGCAGCAAAGTTCTTGCCATGGTTGTCTGCCCTGCGGCTGACGGCGCAATCATTGTTCAAAATGCCGAAGAACGTACCTACTCCGGGTATCGATTCGGTGAACTTCCGAACGCGGCCGCACTGAGCGATACACTTGAAAGCATTGCCTCTGCACTCCGCAGCTCTCAGGGAATCCGCCTTCGCAGTGCCTGCGTCGGAGTTCCCGCACCATTCACAAAGACCCTGCTCAACTCCTGCCGACAGCCTGTTGAATCCAGATCGCACCGCGTCACGGAACCGGACATCGATCTTCTGCTTGAGCAGGCGGCGGATTTCACTCCGCCGGAAGGCTTTACGCTGATGCACAGCTCGCTGTTCAACTTTGAACTTGACGGCATGGCGGCGGAGCATTCGCCCGTTGGCAAGGCCGCAAAGGAAATTTCGGCGGATGCGGCGCATACCTTCGTTGACTCGGCTTTCGCCGCAGTCGTTTCGGATGCGCTTCGCTCAGCAGGCATTGCCGCCGATCCGTTTGTTTCATCCCAATTGACAGGGGCATTGTTCACAATTCCCGAACCGGACCGCGAAAACGGTGCGATACTAATCGATTGCGGCGGTCAGCATTGTGATGTTTCACTCATATATGACAACGCTCTGCTTTGCTCCGAAAGCATCGGAATCGGCGGCGAACACTTCACGCGTGATATTGCATACGGGCTGCGCCTTCCGTTCAGCACGGCGGAAAGCATCAAACGCAGGTATGTATTCGGGCTTGATTACAGCAACTCAGTTGAACGCGTTATGATTCCCGGAGAGGGACTTGCAACGCTCAGCTGCGGCGCAATTCAATCCGTTATCGAAGCCCGCATCGTTCAGCTTGCTGATGAAATTCAAAGCATCATCAGCGGCATTGAACAAAACGCTCGGGCGCGCTTCCCCGTCTATCTCATCGGCGGCGGAATTGCGCTTATGCGCGGCGGCGCCGAAAGGCTTTCCCGACTTCTCGGAAGGCGCGTGTATGTTTCCATGCCGCGGACAAGCCTTATGAACACCGTTAACTACGCACCGGCATTTGCGCTTGCGCATTTCATGCTTTACGGCAGCGGTTCACTTGCTGTCGGCAACAGACGACTGGTGGATAATATAGTCGGCAACATCAGAGATTTTTTCGCTTACCGACAAAATGCATAGCAATTATGCAAAGATTGCCACAGTACGCACCGATTGGTTTTTGAAAAGAGCAAACCGTTCGATGCATTCTCAAAGTTTAAATCAACCGAAGACAAAGGAGGTTTTATCAATAATGGCACTTGATCTTGAACTCGATAACGAACAGGGCAATATTGCCCAGCTTAAAGTCGTCGGCGTCGGCGGCGCAGGCGGGAACGCAGTGAACCGTATGGTTGAATTTGGTCTTCGCGGTGTTGAATTTGTATCCATCAACACCGACAGACAGGCTCTATTCACCTCCAAGGCAGACATCAAGGTTCAGATAGGTGAAAAGGCAACCCAAGGTCTCGGCGCAGGTGCGGAACCTGCCGTCGGCAGGGCTGCAGCAGAAGAGAGCATTGATGAGATCAACGACGCAATTCGCGGCGCAGATCTTGTTTTCATCACCGCAGGTATGGGCGGCGGCACCGGCACCGGGGCAGCACCCATAGTTGCAAAAGCCGCCAAAGAGCAGGGCATACTGACCGTTGGTGTTGTTACAAAGCCTTTCAGTTTTGAAGGCCGCTCACGCATGAGGAATGCACTTCAGGGCATACGCGATTTGCGCGATGTTGTTGACACGCTCATTATCATTCCCAACCAAAAACTGCTTTCCATTGTCGGCAACACACCCATTAACGATGCACTCCGCGTTGCGGACGATGTGCTCCGTCAGGGCGTTCAGGGAATCAGCGACCTTATCACCTGCCACACAATGATCAACAGCGACTTTGCGGATGTTCGCACCGTCCTTTCCGCAAAGGGCATGGCCCACATGGGTATCGGCACCGCAAGCGGCGAAGATCGCTGCACGGAAGCTACCCAGCAGGCAATCAAAAGTCCGCTGCTTGAAACAACCATTGACGGTGCAAAGGGCGTTCTCATCAACGTTGTGGGCGGACCCACTCTCGGCATGATGGAGGTTGACAATGCAACCAACCTCATAACCTCGGCTGTGGATGAAGAAGCACGCATCATTTTCGCAATGGGCATTGATGACGCAATGGGAGACGATGTTCGTGTTACCGTTATTGCAACAGGCTTTGAGTGGCCCGCAGAACTGGATAACGACCCCTCAAGGACGCGTCAAAATGCTGTAAATTCCGGCGTTCGTCCCGACCCCGACTCCCGCGACGGCAGAGGCATTCGTGTTGATACACGTCCCGCCGCTCCCGACCGTGAACAATATGATATCCGTGACGACCGCTTAAATACTCCGAACGCACAACGTGAATACGGTACTGCACCCATGCGTGACGAACCCGGCAGGCGCGACTACGGTGATCGCAGCTACAGCGACAGGCAGGAGCCCCATCGAAACCCCGCTGACTACAGCAGCGGCATTCGCGGCGGTTCAGGCTCGAACAGTGCAGAGTACGGCAGACCCGATTATGAGAGTCGCCCGGGATACGGCAACGCTCCTGCATATGACGACAACAGGGGCTACGGCAGCAGCTACGGCGATGAACCTCGCCCGGCAAGGCCCGCTGAGTCTTCCCGCCAAAGCACTCCCCGCGATAGCCGCGACAAAAACAGCGGACTCGATTGGCCCTATTTTCTCCGTTCCAAGAAAAAGAACAACTGATTCAATAATCTGACAAAAACCGAAAGCATCCGAACATGCAGACAGCATTCGGATGCTTTCAATTCCGTTATGCGGTTTTATTTACATCATCATTATTTGCACAAAGCAGCCGCCAGCAAAATTCGTTGTTGACAATACGATGGGCTCGGTGCTATAATCATTTTAATCGGTGGTTCATCCGCCGAAATTTAAACAAAGGGGTATACCGGAGTGACCGTGATCGACTGAGTTTTTATGCAAAGCAAACTTTTTATTTGTTGCGCTTAAAAGCGTGCAGAAGAGTTTGAGCTGCGATTCGGTTGATAACATCCCGGTGGACTTCCGCATTTTTAACAGGATAAATGCAATGCAGACTTTGTGTTTCCCTGTATGAGCTTTATAGTTCTGCTCAGAAGCGGATGTGAATGATGTTTCACGTTCCGTTTTTTGTTTTCATAAAATGTGTTTTATGTGCACCTTAACGAAACCCTCCGAACCGCCCGCAGACTTCGGCTTTCAGCGCATTTATAACCCGCAGGCTTGAACAACAAGGAGGTTCATATGTCCATAATTTCAGTACGCAATTTAACCTTCTGCTATGAAGGCAGTTTCGACAACATTTTTGAAAACGTAAATTTCACGATCGATACCGATTGGAGACTTGGTTTCATCGGACGAAACGGGCGCGGAAAAACGACTTTTCTGCGGCTGTTAATGGGCGATTATGCATACGAAGGAAGCATCACGGCAAGCGTTCATTTTGACTATTTTCCGTTTGCCGTAACAAATGAAAGTCTGACCGCTGCCGAAATTCTTCTGACTGTTTCCGGTATTGCTGAATACGACTTTTGGCGCGCCGAGCGGGAACTCGGACTTCTCGGTGTTGATGAAAGTGTGCTCCCCCGTCCGTTTGCAACGCTTTCCAACGGAGAAAAAACCAAACTGCTGCTTGCCGCACTCTTTCTCAAGGAAAACAATTTTCTGCTCATTGATGAACCGACGAATCATCTTGACCTTGACGGGAGACGACTCGTTGCGAAATATCTCAAGAGCAAACGAGGGTTCATTCTTGTGTCGCACGACAGGGCATTCCTTGATGAATGCATTGACCATGTGCTGTCAATTAATCGCAGCACGATAGAAGTCATTCACGGCAATTATTCATCATGGCAGCGTGAAAAAACTCGGCGTGACGATTATGAACGCGGTGAAAACTCCCGTCTGACCGCCGAAATTGCCAACCTGCGCAATGCAGCGGACAGAATTGCTTCATGGTCGGACAAAGTTGAAGCAACAAAAATCGGCGGCGGTCCGTGTGATCGCGGCGTAATCGGTGCAAAAGCAGCAAAGATGATGCGTCATGCAAAGGCACAGGAGAGCAGACTTGAACGCGAAATTGAAAAACGGGAGGCACTTATGCACGATGTTGAATATGACGAGCGGCTGAAGCTGCATCCCGAGCCGTATTTCAGGCAGAATCTGCTTTTATCAAAAGACCTTTCCATTTTTTACGGTGACAGATGCGTTGCAAACGGAATCAGTCTTACGCTCAACCGCGGGGACAGAATCGCGCTTGTCGGGCGCAACGGCTGCGGTAAATCCAGTTTGCTGAAGCTTTTAGTCGGCCAACCCATTGCACATACGGGCACACTTGAAATCGGCAGCAGACTGACCGTGTCGTATGTGCCGCAGGATATGTCTTTTCTTTCCGGCAGCGCAGACGACTTCGCCGCAGAAAGCGAAATTGATCTCACCCTGTTTAAAACGATTCTGAGAAAGCTTGATTTCAAGCGCACGCAGTTCACAAAAGATATGTCGGAATTTTCCATGGGGCAAAAGAAAAAAGTCCTGCTTGCCCGCAGCCTTTGCCAAAGAGCCAACCTCTATATCTGGGATGAACCGCTGAACTACATTGACGTTATATCAAGACTTCAGATAGAAACGCTGATACTTGAATACAAGCCGACCATGCTGTTTGTTGAACATGACGAAGCTTTCGTCAACGATATTGCAACGAAAGTGTGCAGAATCAGTTTGAATCAATAGCAAGGTTTGCCGCTGCATTCCGGCTGCTCCGTGCATTGGAGCAGAGCGGCGAACGTGAAAACAGGAGCATCGTCATACGGCAATGCTCCTGTTCGTTATTTTGGTTTAATTATGTGCGTTGATTTCTGTTTATACCGCGGAATTATTTGCCGCAGCAGCAACAGCAGGGATGATCAACGGAGGACATATGCTTGATGAGGTCAACAAGCTTGTTGGAATAACCCCATTCATTGTCGTACCAAGCAACGAGCTTTACGAAATGATCGTTGAGCATGATGCCGGCGGTTGCATCGAAGATGGAAGTTCTCTTATCGTGATAGAAATCGGAAGAGACAACAGCGTCCTCGGTGTATCCGATGATGCCGGCGAATTCGGGGCTTTCGCTTGCTGCTTTCATAACTGCCTTGATTTCATCGTAAGTTGCGGGCTTTTCGAGCACGCAGGTGAGGTCAACAACAGAAACGTCAATGGTGGGAACGCGCATGCTCATGCCGGTCAGCTTGCCGTTAAGAGCGGGGATGACCTTGCCGACTGCCTTTGCTGCACCGGTGCTGCTGGGGATGATGTTGTGTGCTGCCGCACGGCCGCCGCGCCAATCCTTGCGGGAAGAACCGTCAACGGTAAGCTGGGTTGCGGTGATGGAATGAACGGTGGTCATAAGACCTTCTTTGATGCCGAAATTATCGTTGATAACCTTTGCAAGAGGTGCAAGGCAGTTGGTTGTGCAGCTTGCATTGGAAACAACATTCATGTCGGACTTGTATTCCTTGTTGTTTACACCCATAACGAACATGGGAGTTGCATCCTTTGCGGGTGCGGAGATGACGACCTTCTTTGCGCCGCCTACGAAATGTTGGCTTGCGAGTTCGGTGGTGGTGAACTTACCGGTGGATTCAACAACGTATTCTGCGCCGCATTCACCCCAGGGAATCTCCTTGGGATCCATGCAGTTATAAACGCTGATAGCTTCGCCGTTGACAACGAGCTTGCCGTTTTCAACCTTGATTTCTCCGTCAAACCTGCCGTGAACGGTGTCATACCTGAGCAGATAAGCCATGTATTCAAGGTCGATGAAGGGATCGTTGATGCCCATTACAGTAACGTCGGGATCCGCTGCTGCTGCGCGGAAAACGAGCCTGCCGATGCGGCCGAAGCCGTTGATGCCGATTTTGGTTGCCATGAGTGAAAAGCCTCCTCAAAAGATTATAAATGTTTGAATCGGAAGCCGGCGGCGAAAAAGAAGCCGGCCTTGACCTTATTATACCCCATTACGGGGAAAAAACAACTATATAATTCGGGATATTTTTTCCGAAAAAATAGAAAAAAATTAATGCGCCGACGAGCCGAACCGCCTGCCGGCGGAAGGTGTCAGAAGTTCAGCTCCTCCGCAACGATATAGAGCGGACGCTGCTTAAGCTCATCGTACATGCGGTTCATGTATGCGCCCTGAATGCAGAGGAAGAGGAAAGTGAGTCCCTGAAGCAGAACAACGCCGTCAACTGCCCACAGCCATGCGGGGAATTTAACTCCGCAGCAGGCAAGCACGATGAGTGCGATAAGACCGAGACCCGCAATGATGCTTGTGAACACGCCGAAACCGCCGCAAAGCGTCAGCGGACGATCACTGAAACCAATGATTCCGTCCATTGCAAGGCGAATCATTTTTTTGAGCGTGTACTTAGTTTTTCCCGCAAAACGTTCGTTGCGGACAAATTCAATGGGAACGGCGTCAAAGCCCATCCAGCCGCTCATGCCGCGCAGGAAGCGGTTATGTTCACGCATTTTGAGGAACACATCCGCAACTTTGCGGTCGATAAGGCGAAAATCGCCGGTATCAAGCGGAATTGCGGTTGCACTCATTGACTTCAGCAGGCGGTAATATGCAGCAGCCGTGAGCTTTTTGAAGATAGTCTCTCCCTGCCTCTTGAGGCGTTTGCCGTATGCTATATCAGCACCGTTTTCCCATGCTTTGACCATTTGCTCGATAACTTCGGGCGGATCCTGCAAGTCAACGTCAATGATTATCAACGCATCACCTTTGGCAGCATCCATGCCGCAGGTTACGGCAAGCTGATGCCCGAAATTCCTGCTGAAGGAACGCACCTTGACCTGTGGATTGTTCTTTGCGATATTGCGCAGAATCTTCATTGAGCCGTCACGGCTGCCATCGTTTACATAAATGATTTCGTAAGGATAACCGATTTTTTTCATAACCGCATCCATACGGGAAAATGAGGTTTCAAGCACCTCTTCTTCGTTATAAACGGGTACAATAAGCGAAAGTGTTTTTTCCATAATTATTAACCGTTGCCCTTTATTCTTTGTTGTTGCAGCGCAAACCGCATTGCAATGATTCCGCAGCGGCGGATGCGCCGACATATTGCTGCCTCCGCGAATCGACCGTTCCGGCCGTGATCGCAGGGATTATACAAATTATATCCTATTTCGCCGCAGATTTCAAGCAAAAAGGGAAAATAAGTCCGTGCATTATATTCCGTCATCAGTGCCCGGGCTGAACACCGACAGAAGCATCGAATTCAAGAGTAAAAGGTTTATCCGTCAGTGCTGTATCTGTCAATACTGTTGCAAAAAGCAGATTCTCCCCCGGCTCAAGCTTCAGCATGAACGAACCGTCTGCCGACTGCATGCTGCCGGAAGCAATGAAGGCCTCGCTGCCGCCTTCCGTCGTGTCCGCGAAAATTATGTTCACAGCACAAAAAAGAGTTTCGGGGTAGCTATTTATGACCATGCCGTCAACGAATGTGCCGTCGCCCTCCTCGAAAACGCGAAAGTTTACAAATCGGAGATATTGCTCGAAATGCTCCGTGTCGCGAATTTCTTTTCCAAGCGCATCATAATGCATTATGCCGCCCGTAGGCGCTGCATCGAAAGTCGATGCTGCATCAAAGGTTGATGCTGCATCGGCCGTCGGATATGTACCCGCTGTCGGCTCGGCACTGTCGGCCCGGAATCCGTGAGGCGGCAATGTCACATCGGGCATAATGCTTGAGTTTTTGTCATTGCAGCCCGCTGCCGAGAGCACTAAAGCCGCAAGCAGTCCCGCGGACAGGCGCAGTGCAAAACGCATACACCCGTCCGCAATATCGTTCTTTATTTTGAAGTGTTCAAACACAGTTTTACGCATTCGCGGGAAGCTTCCGATGTTCACGGATAAGCTTTTGACGCAAATCGTACAGCCCGTCCGAATAATCGACTTTGTAAACTTGCGGGTTCATCAAACGCTTGCTTTCCTCCCAGAGGGTGTCAAGCTCCTGCTTTGCATATGCCTGAATCTGTTGAATCGTCGGACAGTTGTAAACCTGTTTTCCGTCTATGAAGATGGGCACAAGCAGCTCACGCATTGTGTAATCCGTAAGTGTCATGCGTTTATAAGTTTGTTCGGGGTGGTAAATCGTGAGCGGCTTTGTCGTGTCGAACTTTTCATCGCGCAAAGCGATAAGATCGGCAATCGCCATATGATCTTTATCATACAGGCGATAAACGGTTTTAATGCCCGGGTTTGTGATCTTAACAGCATTTTCGGACAATTTGATTTTCGGATAAACGACGCCGTCAATAATTTCAGCAGACATTTTGTAAACACCGCCAAGTGCGGGCTTGTCGTTTGAAGTTATGAGCTTTGTTCCGACACCCCAAGTGTTTATGCATGCTCCCTGCATTTTCAGGCTGTTGATAAGCGTCTCGTCCAAGTCGCCCGAAACACAGATTTTTGCATTTTCAAACCCGGCTTCATCAAGCATTTTTCTTGCTTTTTTGGTAAGGTAAGCAAGATCGCCCGAGTCAAGACGAATACCCGCCGGCTCATAACCTCTGCTGCGAAGCTCGTTAAAAACTGTTATTGCATTAGGAACGCCGCTGCGCAGCGTGTCATATGTGTCAACAAGCAGCAGACAATTTCCCGGGAAAATATCCGCATAGGCGCGGAAAGCATCAAGCTCCGTCGGGAAGCTCATTACCCAGCTGTGTGCATGTGTGCCGAGGATGGGAATGTTGAAAAGCTGACCCGTGAGAACATTGCTTGTGCCGCAGCAGCCGCCGACAACGGCAGCACGTGCGCCGTAGTTCCCTGCATCCGGACCCTGTGCGCGCCGCAGACCGAATTCCATTACGGCATCACCCTTTGCGGCATAGCAGACGCGGCTTGCCTTTGTTGCGATAAGCGTTTGATGATTAACAAGGTTCAGCAACGCTGTTTCAACGAGCTGTGCCTCCATTATCGGTGCAATGACGCGAACGAGCGGTTCATACGGATAAACGAGGGTCCCCTCTTCCATTGCATAGATTTCACCCGTGAAATGCAGTCCGCGGAGTACGCTTAAAAACGATTCATCAAAAAGATTAAGCGAACGCAGGTAAGCAACATCGTTCTCCGAGAAATGCAGATCATTGATATATTCAACGATAGATTCCGTGCCCGCCATTACTGCATAGGAAGAATTTGCTTTTGTATCGCGGAAAAAAAGGTCAAAGACCGCTTTGTTGCCCGCCATGCCCTTTTTAAAATAGCCGTACATCATGGTCAGCTGATAAAGGTCCGTCATCATGGTCAGGTTGCGGCTGCTCATTATGCTCATTTGTGGTTGAATCCTTTCGGGGGTATTTATATGGTTAAAACTGTCAGAGATACACTGAATAATTCACTTTTCGGGAATCAATAAATCAGTTCTCGTCAGTGCTGTGTTTTTGATATTTTTTAAAAACATCATCAAGCGTTTTTTCGTCATCGATACCGACAAGGGTTTTTTCCTCCCCTTCGCCTGTTTCACGCAAAATTACGTATTCGAGTTCATCGCTGTCATCATCAACCGGAAGCAAAACATAGTAGTTTTCGCCGTTGTGTTCGATAATGTCCATAATATCAAACTCTATCTCATTTTCATCCTCATCGATAAGGATAATGCTGTTATAAAGCTGTTCTTCCAAACTCTGCTCTCCTGTGTTTGTATTTTGCTCCGCGGCGACAAACTCCGCCTTATAATGCAGCAATATGCAGCGAGCAGCACAGAAAGCCGTTTAATCGGCACAATGCACTGCCGCTGCATATATCGCACGTTAAGTAAGCACTGTTCGGGCATCACACCCATAGCCGCGTGATTGCTGCCTGAATATGTTTTTGTTATGCCTTGCCGTTGCAGCCGAGAACGTCAACGATCTTATGGCGAACCATCTCTTTGATGGCAGCGCGGGCGGGCTTGAGATACTGGCGGGGATCGAAGTGAGAGGGGTGCTCATCGAAGTATTTGCGGATGGTGCCGGTCATTGCAAGGCGAAGGTCGCTGTCGATATTAATCTTGCAGACTGCCATGCTTGCCGCTTTGCGGAGCATATCCTCGGGGACACCGATTGCATCCGGCATGTTTCCGCCGTGTTCGTTTATCATCTTGACAAATTCGGGAATGACCGAGCTTGCACCGTGCAGAACGATCGGGAAACCGGGAAGACGCTGCTCAACCTCTTCAAGGATATCGAACCGAAGCATGGGCTTTGTGCCGGGTTTGAATTTGTATGCGCCGTGGCTGGTGCCGATTGCGATTGCAAGGCTGTCAACACCGGTACGCTCAACAAATTCCTGAACCTGCGCGGGGTTGGTGTAGCTTGCATCCTCTGCGGAAACATTGACATCGTCCTCGACGCCCTCAAGCCTTCCGAGTTCGCCCTCAACAACAACGCCGTGATCGTGTGCATATTCAACGACCTGACGGGTGAGTTTGATGTTGTCCTCGAAGGAATGATGTGAACCGTCAATCATAACGGAGGTGAAACCGCCGTCGATGCAGCTCTTGCAAAGCTCGAACGTGTCGCCGTGGTCAAGGTGTACGCAGATGGGCAGCTGAGTTTCAATTTCGGCTGCTTCAATAAGCTTCATGAGATATGTGTGGTTGGCATATTTCCTTGCGCCTGCGCTGACCTGAAGAATGAGCGGTGCGTTCTCTTCTTTTGCAGCTTCGGTAATTCCCTGGATGATCTCCATGTTGTTAACGTTGAATGCGCCGATGGCGTATCCGCCGTTATAGGCCTTTTTGAACATTTCGGTGCTGGTTACGAGTGGCATTCCGGAATCCTCCTAATGAATTTATTCATTGTAAGTTAAGCGCGAACAACTCCTGCGTATCAATCAGGACAATATCGTCCGCTGAACCTATTATATACCAGTGCCTGTATTAAATCAACCGCTTTTTTCCGCAAATTTGATTTATATTTTTTATACTTTTTTCAGTCTGTTTCGGTTTTTTCAATACTAACGGTGCGTAAACGCAGCAAACAGCTGTTGTCCGGCTTCAGGCAAGCACATTCGCCTTCGGCAATGCGGCACGGATTGCTGCAATGCCTTCCTGTGAAATACCCGTTCGCTGCAAATCCAGTTTTTCCAGTCCCGTCAATGTACAAAGCACCTCCACCGCAGAATCATCAATCGGATTGCCGGACAAATCGAGTTTTTTCAGATTCACATGTTCTTCAAGAGCCGAAACATCCGTTATTGCATTGTTGTGCAGCGAAACATCCGTCAGGTTGATGAGCTCCGCAAGAGAGGAAATATCCTCAATCGAATTCATTCCCGCATACAGAACGGACAGTTTTTTCATGCCCGCCAAAGCGGAAATATCCGAAATGCTGTTATTGTATATCCACAGCCGTTCCATATTCTCAAGGCTGCGCAGCTCGGAAATATCGCTCAGCACATTATCGTGCAGGTTCAGCCTGCGCAATTCGTGAAGCTCCGAAAGCGGTGAAACATCCGAAATGCTGTTATCATGCAGATACAGTTCACGCAGCTCAACGAGTTTTGAAAGCGGGCGCAGGTCGCTTATGCTGTTGCTCCGCAAGCCAAGCTTTTGAAGCTTTGTAAGCTTCGAAAGCGGCTGAAGGTCATGAATCTCGTTTTCATGTGCGAGCAGCTTTGTCATATTTTTGAGCGGCGTCAGCGGATAAAGGTTGGAGATATTGTTCTTGTCAATATCCAACTCCAGCAGCTCCGTCAGTTCGCTCAGGTGTGATATGTCAGAAATATTGTTCGTATCGAGGTTCAGTTTTCGCAATGCGGTAAGCTTTTCAATCGGAGATAAATCGTAAATCATGTTTTCGGAAAGATCCAACACACGAAGATAACCGAATTTTGTTAAATCGTCAATATACATCAGTCCGCACCGCCGCAGATGCAGCTCCGCAATGCTGCTTCTGTCCGATACGCATATCGAGCCATATTTATATTTAAAGGCACGCGCGAAGTTTTCGTTATTAAATTGTAATTCTGTTTCAAACGGATTCGGTTCGTCTGCGGGCAGCGGCAAAGGCGTCTGTACAGGAGGAATATAATCGCCTGACAAAACCTGTGTGGGGTTCGGCACAGGGGAATCGGTTTGCTCGGCAGATCGCTCGGGTTTTACGGGAGCAAGGCTCTCGCCGCCGCTGCATCCGAGAATTGCGGCCGCTAAGATACATATAAGCAGCGCAAAAGCAGCCGGTTTACGAAGTGCAGTCAAAACAGCAGGACCGGGGGTGCGAACCCCATTGTTCCGCGAACAATGCTGCAATGCCGATTTTGCTTTTTTATCGTCAGTTTCGTTGTTTGATTTAGATTTATATGTATTTTTTCTGTTAATCATATTCGTCCCGAACTCATGTTGTTTGTTCCCGCCGCATTCGACGCACTTTCGCAATGCCCGTTTTCGCATCAACCAATTACAGCCGTCCTGTCAAGGATCCTCGTGCCAAAGGGGAGCAGCCTTGTCGGTCGCTCCCCATGCCAAATCATCGTGCGGAATACGGCATTATCCACCGGACTTTTGCTTTGCAAAAGCTGTCAAGGGTGCAAATGCCGTTCGACACTCGGAGATACTCCGGATAATTCGTGTTTTTGTGTGTAACCGATTGCAGTTGCGGCTCGGTTCACAAAAACAGCCTTTAGGCAGAGTTTTCGTTGTACGGAGCTTCCTCAGATGACACCGATTGCCATACGCATTATGGTCAATGCATCCGAAACGGAAACACCGGGGTTGCCGTCAACATCCGCAAGCTGAATCTGCTGCTCGGTAAGCTGCATCGTGCCCATCGCATACCGCATTGCAGCCAATGCATCCGAAATGGTCACATTGCCGTCCATATCAACATCGCCGGGAGCGTACTGTGCGCCGATATAACCGGGAATGCTGATATTATCAACCCAGCCGCAGTCGCTTCCGCTGTTGACGTTGCTGTCCTTAGAATACACCCATTCGAAGGTGTAGGAACCGGTTGTCTGAGCGGTGTATGTAACCGTTGTCCAGTCACGGTCGCCGGAGATATTCGTGTTGTCCGTATTGTTGACTCTGAATTTGAGTTTGTCGTAATTGCTTTCGCTGCTGACGCGCCAATCAAAGCTCATTGTTTCGCCTGCGTTCATGTTGACGGTAACGCTGAACCCTGCGGAAGAACCGCCGACGCCTGCGTTTGTGCTTACAACGCTTGCGCCGCCGACGCTGTTCACAACATCAACCGCCCAAGGATGGCTGCTGTTGTTTGTGAAATTCAGCGTGCCGTCCTGCACGTTTGCCGCCTCGTCAAAGCTCGGAAGCCCTGCAATCGTCACTTGCGCGGAGGCAGTGTAGTAACGATCGTTGAGCAAATCATGTGCTCTTGCCGTTATGGTTGCCGTACCCTGAGCAACGCCGGTGACGGTTGCATAACGCTTATTGCCGCGAACTGCTGCAACAGCGGGGTTTGAAGAAGTCCACTCTACCTCGAAATTGTTTGCATTCTCGGGTGTGCGGAGTACAGACAGGCGAATTTCGCCGCCGACATAAGCCTGTGCGGAAACGGGGTCAATGCTGAGCGCCGTGAGCGCAACGGGTTCGGGGGGGATTGCATTCAGAGTTACGCCGAAATACTTAAGGCCGTTGTCCGCACCCTGCGGCGGGAAGTAAATGCCGTCAACGGGTTTTACGGTTATTGCACCGCCGCCGCCGATGGAGCAGCTGTTTCCCGTGAAAACAACCGGTGAAAGCAGGTTGTAGAGATTCTGAACATCGTGATAATCCGCGGGGTTGTATCCCTCCTGCATCCTGAAACCGTAAATGCCGTCGTATGCATCCGGCGCATTTGCGGTCATTGCAACGCGGAAATTGCCGACAAATTCGGAAGCCGTCTGACCCGTGACCTCTTGGAACGCAGCCGCAAAGGATTTTCCTGCGGCAAGCTTTTGCAGAAGCGCACGGAAAGTCTGGTTGCCGTATTGCGTGTAGATATACTGAGCAAAGAACGATACCTGAGCATAAAGCGCAAGCCTGTCATCCATTTCGATCCAGTCGGTCCAATCGTACATTGAGAAGCCGTTGTGCAGGCGCCATGCGGAAACATACTCGTGTTCTGCGGGCGGAGTGAGCCAATCGTTATTGGTTTTGAAGCTGTAGTTCATCCAGCTCTGCACCCTGCTGGAAATGCTGCTGCCGGGATAGCAGATTTCCTCGGAAGCTGCGCTCATGCATTCGTTTATCCACGTGTCTATCCACATGTCGGAACCGCCGGCGGAGTAGCTGATAAGGTGCTGATATTCGTGCACCATTGTGCCGTAGGTATCTGCAATGTCGATGATGACTTCACCCTCGGTATTAACATAGTAAACACCGGGATATGTATCGATATTAAGACAGGGCATTCCGTTTGAAGCAAGATCCGATGAAGTGAAGAAGCCTGCAACATAGCCGTTGCCGGGAGTCCAGCCGTCGTCAATGTTGTAATACAGAATGTTCAGCCTGCCGTCGCCCTGGCTTCCGTTTGCGTGATCGCCGAATGAAGACTGCATCAATGCAAACTTCGAATCGAACTCATCCGCACAAATCTGGGCAAAGCTCTCGTCGATTTCATCAAGGGGATAGACGTTTGCCGCCGTTGATGTGGGAGTCCAGATATAGCAATGCTCGCCCTTTGCAAGCACTTCAAACTCAACATTTGAGTTGGGCAGTGGGCAATAGCTTGAATAGAGGCTGAAAACATGTGTGTCGCCGACATTGAAGGAAAGGGATTCCGTGCCGATGCTTCCGATGTTGCTGCGGGAATCAACACCGGCTTTTTTGTCCGCTTCGGCAAGCTCGGAATCGATATCGACAACATAACCCTTGTCGGAAACGGGAAGGCTGCCGCGGTTTGCACCGGCTGCGCCGACCCCGACTTCGGTTTCGATAAGGCCGCTCATGTTCCCCGTGGACATATCGCCGTAAGGGTTTGTGCTCGGGTTGTAAATAACGACATAGTCGCCGCTGTAGCCATCGCTGCCGTCGGTGTCGATTTCAACATCGCCGGTGTTGATGAGGTTTGGGGTTACCTGTGTTTTTGCAGCAACGGAAGACGGCAGGACTGCCGCAAGCGTCGTTACCGCAAGGCACAGGCTCAGCATGATGCTGATGATTTTCTTCATAACGTTTCCTCCTGAAGTTTTTGCAGAGGTGTATCGGCAAACAATCCGCTCGATGCGGGTTTGTCCGAACCACTGCACATATATAATAACACATCCGCCGCATTCATCAAAGATAAATCTGGGCGAATGTGTCAATATATTATTCCCTTGTGTTATTGAATCTAAATCCTGCCTTTTCGTTCATGAGTCTGCTTGATTCTCGATTCAATGCCCATCTCTGTCGGAACATAGTAAACATGTCCTTCAACTGAAGGCGGCATGTATTTTTGCTCCACTTCATGATTCGGGTAATCATGAGGATATTTATACCCTGCGCCGTGCCCAAGCTGTTTTGCGCCCTTGTATGACGTATCCCTGAGATGAATCGGAACAGGTTCGTCAATCGTCTTCTCCGCTTCGGCAAATGCACCGTCAACAGCAAGAACTATGGAATTGGATTTCGGACTTTCGCAAAGGAAAACTATCGCCTGTGCAATGCTGAGCCTTGCCTCCGGCATTCCTATGAGTTCAAGTGACTGCGCCGCCGCAACAGCCTGCTGCATTGCGGTCGGGTTCGCCATGCCGACATCTTCGGAAGCATGCGCAATGATCCTGCGGCAGATAATCCGCGGGTCAAGTCCCGCATAGATAAGCCTTGCAAACCACGCAAGTGCGGCATTGCTGTCCCCGCCTCGGAGGGATTTGCAAAATGCGGAGAGCATATCATACAACTGCTGTTCATCGCATTTAATGACTTTTTGCTGAATTGATTCAGCCGCAATTTCAGCCGTGATATGTATCACTCCGTTTGCGGACGGTTCGGTTGTTCGCACCGCAAGCTCAAGCGCATTCAGTGCGCAGCGCACATCTCCGTTTGCAATGCGGGCAATATGCATCATTGCCGCTTCATCAACCGATGTTTTGTACATACCGAGCCCTTTTTCCGAGTTATTAAGAGCAGCCGTCATCGCTTGCATAACATCTTTTTCCGATAAAGGATAAAATTGGAACAGTCTGCATCGGCTGACTATTGCGCCCGTCATGGAAATCATCGGGTTTTCGGTGGTTGAGCCTATGAATTTAATCGTGCCGCTTTCAAGCGCGGGCAGAACGGAGTCGGACTGTGCCTTGCTCCATCTGTGGCATTCATCCAAGAGCAGGAAAGTTTCCTTTCCGTAAAGGCGCAGATTATTTTCGGCCTCGGCAATGACCTCGCGAACCTCTTTAACTCCGGACGTCACGGCATTAAGCTTTACAAAGTTCGAACGCGTTGTGTTTGCGATTATTGAAGCAAGCGTTGTTTTTCCGCAGCCGGGCGGACCCCAAAATATGCTGCTTTGAAGTGCATCGATTTTTATGGCGCGCCGAAGAAGGCAGCCCTCGCCCACAATATGCCTTTGTCCTATGAATTCATCCAACGTTTGCGGGCGCATTCTGTCCGCAAGCGGAGCGGATTTTGAAACATTGTTTGAAAAAAGGTCCTGCATAGCTCCGTTTGAATCCGTTTTCGAAATTGCTGTATTCGCTTGATTTTACTGTAATGCCACGCAATCCGCCGCCGGTTGCCGGCGACGGACTGCATTCGAAAGAAAGTGCAATGAAGCACACGATTTATTTATCGGTATCCTCAAAGCTCATTTCCATAAGGCGTGCGGGCAAATGTTCGAACATGTATGCCATGGGTTCACGTTCGTGAATGGTGCGCACGGCTTCCGCAAACAGCGGCGCGGCGGAAACAACTTTGATTTTCTTTGAATTTTTAAGCACATCGGTGTTGTCAACGGTATCGGTTGTGACAAGCATCTTGATGGGGCTTTCTTCAATGCGCTTAACAGCGTCCTCCTTGACGATCGCATGGGAAAGGAACGCATAAATTTCTTTCGCGCCCTTGTCCATAAGGCCGTATGCAACCTTGCAGAGGGTGTTGCCGCTGATTGTGAAATCATCAACAACCATGCAGGTTTTGCCTTTTACATCGCCGATAATCTCAAGTGCATTGGGGTTTTCGTCGTGGCCGATGCGAACCTTGTCGCCGATTGCAACATTGCAGCCGAGAATGTTTGCGTATGCCCTTGCGCGCTTTGCCGAACCCGCATCGGGAGAAACGACAACGAGATTTTCATTAACAATGCCGAGGTGCCGCGCATATTCGCAGAGCAATGCACTTGCATAAAGGTGATCGACGGGTTTCGAGAAGAAACCCTGAACCTGAGCCGCATGAAGGTCCATTGTAACAACCCTGTCGGCACCGCACATCTCGATGCAGTCCGCACAGACTCTTGCGCGGATGGAAACACGGGGTTCATCCTTTTTGTCGGCTTTTGCATAGCCGAAATAAGGAATAATTGCGGTTATTGAGTTTGCACTTGCACGCTTGAACGCATCTATCCAAAAAATAAGCTCGGTGAACGCATTGTTCGGATCCTTGCCGATGGATTGAACAATGTAAACATCCTTGTTGCGGATGGATTCATCGGCGCGGACATAGATTCCGCCCTCGGAAAAAATATGGGTTGTGGATTTGCCGAGTTCAACGCCGAGATAATCACACATTTTCTGTGCAAACGGCCTGCTTGCGGAGCCGGCAAAAACAGTTATGATACCGTTGGTTGAGTTCATAATTCTAAGAAGCTCCCCCTCATCAAAATTTTTTGCTATCGTAATTATAGCAGACAAGCCCCGTGCATTCAATGAGAGCAGCGAACAAAATGAAAGTATATTCGGGCAATATCGACTCGCCTTTTATTTTTTCGTGCCGCACAAAAGAATGCCCCGGACGGTTATAAGCCGTCCGGGGGCAGGGTTCATGCGTTCGGCTGAACGATTCAGTTTTGACTTTTTCCACCGCTTCCGCCGAACAGCTCCTCATCGATTGTGAAGCCGGGTTCGCCCTCGGCAACACTTCTGACAGCAGCATAATAGTCGTCCCAAACGATAAGATACTGTGTGTGTTCACTGTTCAAGAAGTATATTTTAAATCCGATCCCGCTTCCGCCCTCATAGTCGGGGGCGCCGGTGATTGCATTAAGCTTCTTAGTCACGTTCTGATACCCGTTCTCCGAAGAACGGTTTTCGGGCAGATTTGCAAACACCTCATGCACCTGTTCAAGTGTGAGCATCGGCACATCCTCCGGAAGATCCCCAATGATTTGCAGTATCTGCTTTGTGTAGTTCCTCTCAGACCCAATGCCTTGAAAACTCAGCTCAATGTTTTTAAGCTTCTGCTTCTGCTCATCGTCGGCACGAGCCATACAGTATTCATACAGCGAGCCATATGCCTTTGACCAGACATTCACACTTTTCCAAACATCCAAATCACTGTAATCCGGAGCTTCCGTCGGAAGCTGAGCCTGTTCTGTCGGAGCGGCAGTACTCGGATTTTTGCCCGAAGTGCCGGTGCAGCCCAATACAAACACAACTGCACATACAAGCGCGATTATGAGGGTAAGAGTTTTCCTGTTCATGCCGTTGTCCTCCTTTTCGTTAAGAAGACTTATTCAACAATGTCTATATAACCGGCGTAAGGGGTAAGACTCGGGTTAAAAATCCCGATCGAACCGCAAACGATGATTATCCCCTCGGTAAATTCCGGATTGCAGGAATAGACGGTAATGTATTCTCCGCATCCGCCATCGTAATCGGGAGCTCCGGCGATCTCGTTATAACGCCTTATCAACTCCATTTCAAGTTCCCTCGAGCCGAGACCGTAGCCCTCCGCCCGAACCTCAAAATAAATGCTTCTTGCCTGTTCAACCGTCAGTCTCGGAGTGTCCGATGAAAGCGCACCCATTATCGTCTCGATCTGCCTGGTGTAACCTTCCCTGTCTATCTCCGATGAAAAAGCGGTATAACCCAATTCAAAGCTTTCGAGCTGCCGCCTCTGCTCATCGGAAGCATGCGCACAGCAGTACTCGTAAAGTGACATTTCGTCGCCGTAGCTCCTGTTCCTGATGGTGTTAATCACTTCATCGTTTACGGCATCAACCTTTTCGGAATCGTCCTGTTCCTGCTCGTTCACAGCATCAACCTTTTCGGAATCGTCCTGTTCCTGCTCGTTCACAGCATCAACCCTTTCGGAAGCATCCTGTTCCTGCTCGGAAGCTTTGCTTCTGTCCGAAGTGACTGCATGAGCAGCAATGCAGCCGAGAGCGAGCGCAACCGCACATGCAAGTGCGATGATGATGGTAAGAGTTTTCTTTTTCATAATAAATTCCTCCTTGAATCCGGGAGAAATGATTCTTTTTGTTCTCGCAACGGCAGAATTGCCGTTGCGAGAACAGGTTTCAGTCAGCCGTTTTAACGCAATGCTATGCAATCGGTTCAGTTATGTATTCCACGACTGTGTGCGTTGCAGCATCAAACACCGCTGCGAAGCCTATCGTTACTTGCAGATACCGTGTGTGTTCACCGTTCAAGTAGTATACTGTGAATCCGATTCCGCTTCCGCCTTCATAGTCCGGGGCGCCGGTAACTGCGCAAAGTCTTCTGTCAAGTTCACTGCGCCATTCCCACCAATCTTCAATTCCCATGTCGTTAACTTCGGCGCAGATTGCGCGTGCCTGTTCAACAGTGAGAATCGGAGTATCTGAGGGCAGCCTCCCCATAATTTGCAAGATCTTTTTCTTGTAAGCATAATTGAATCCACCGAATTCACATTCGATGTTTTCAATCATCCGCTTTTGCTCGTCATTTGCTTCTGCATAGAGCTTGCCGTAAACAGCCGAAGTGTCACTCTCAACAGCTTCCGAATTTTCGAATTCGGAAGTATCCTGCGAATCCCATGCCCAAGGAATCTGATAACAGGAATTCGGATCGTTCTCGTCAGTCCAGTAGTCGTAATACTCGGACGCATCCTGGTTCTGTTCAAAAGGATCAACATCGTTCAAAGCAACATCGGCTGCATTCCTTCCGCTGAGCGTCAGTGCCTGCACGGCAAAGCAGCCCAAGGCAAGCACAACCGCGCATGTAAGCGCAAGGATGAGGGTGAGAGTTTTCTTTTTCATACCTTTGTTCTCCTTTTCGTTAAAGAAACTTATTCAAAACGGTTCTTAACAGCGACATGAGGATCCAAACTCGGGTTAAAAGACCCCGCAACACCGTTTATGATGAATATTCCCTCCGTAAATTCGGGATTGCAGGAGTAGACAGTAATGTACAATCCACTCCCGCCCACGTAGTCGGGAGCTCCGGCAATCTCGTTATAACGTCTCTCCAACTCAATTGCAAGTTCCCTTGAGCCGGGCAGATAACCCTCCGCCCGAACCTCAAAGTAAATGCTTCTTGCCTGTTCAACCGTCAGTCTCGGAGTGTCCGATGAAAGCGCACCCATTATCGTCTCGATCTGCCTGGTGTAACCTTCCCTGTCTATCTCCGATGAAAAAGCGGTATAACCCAATTCAAAGCTTTCGAGCTGCCGCCTCTGCTCATCGGAAGCATGCGCACAGCAGTACTCGTAAAGTGACATTTCGTCGCCGTAGCTCCTGTTCCTGATGGTGTTAATCACTTCATCGTTTACGGCATCAACCTTTTCGGAATCGTCCTGTTCCTGCTCGTTCACAGCATCAACCTTTTCGGAATCGTCCTGTTCCTGCTCGTTCACAGCATCAACCCTTTCGGAAGCATCCTGTTCCTGCTCGGAAGCTTTGCTTCTGTCCGAAGTGACTGCATGAGCAGCAATGCAGCCGAGAGCGAGCGCAACCGCACATGCAAGTGCGATGATGATGGTAAGAGTTTTCTTTTTCATAATTAAACCTCCATTATTATTATATAATCAAATTAACAGCGTTAATGCGATTATCTCAGTTAATCGAATGATGCAGAATGTATTCCGCAACATTCTTGTTCTTATCGTAGATCTTTATAAAGTATCTACGGCCTGCTTCAAGGTTCATAGTGAAATTCGGATTTCCGACAGAAACAGATTCTCTCAGTTTGTTTCCGTAAGTGTCGTAAATCACTATATCCGCATCATAGCTTGACGGCGTCAACGATGTTGTGAATGTATATGTTCCGGTCTCCGCAGGTGAAAACGCAAAGCAATCCACATCTCCGCTGAAATCAAACCGTCCTCTCGTAAAAGCACCTCTTGTCGTTGCGCTTTTAGTTAACGTATCTCCCGCCTTGTCTTTAAACAACACAGGAGTGTACAATGCACTGCCTCTTCCATCTCCATGCGCATAATCGATTATTGGCGATTTCTTTATCAGATAATAGCGCACACCGTCATCATACCTCCCTTCCCTTGCCGCAGTTGCAATATTGCTGTCAGTAATAACAGCATGAGTGTCCAACGACAAATTGGTTACATTAGTGCTTCCGGGTTTATGCGACCATGTTCCGTCGCTGTGCCGCATATAGAAATGATAGTCATGCCCAATACCGATGGTCAAGGCTATCTTTCTGTACCCGGCGGGAACGGATGCAGTTTGTGTTGTTCGCGTTATCGTCCAATCATTCCCGTCAGCATTGCGGAGTGCTGCAAAGTCACCGTACATTTTCTGTTCAAGATAATTCAGAAGTGCCTCAGAAGTGATGCTTAAATCGTCAAACTTATAATACATTTCGAGGCAAAAGTCAAAATAAGACTGATTATCTCGAATAAACTCCCCGGGCTGCTGTTTATATGGGTTGGAGTCAGTTCCAACTGTTGCATGAACATGCATTGCATATCCGTAGCAATTCATGTTGTATTGCAGCTTGTCACGATACTTTGCCGTCATTGCATAAGTTGAATACATGCGATCTATGCTGATCGGACTTACAGTGTACGTTATGTGCAGCTCCGGCTTATGCGGAGATTCAGCATCGGAACTGTAAAAGGTCGTCCATTGGGATGTTCCGCTTTCGGTATTGTCTTTTACAACAAAGCCGTAGTTTGAGCGCGCTCCGCTGACCCAATCACGAACGATTGACGTTACGCCCATTTTGAACCAGTTCCCGCTGTCAGCAGCTGCAACGGTGGAAACATCGGTTGTTGAGTTTCCGGGTTTTGTGTTCCAAGTTATGTTTTTTGAAGACCAGCTTGAAGTAACCCGGTATGCGCGTGTCTGCGGAGTTGAACCGCCCCGTTTTTCCATTCGCAAATATGCATTTGTGACAGTGCCGCCGACAGTTGACGGAATGGTAAAACGGATATAAGTTCGGCTGATGTTGTATGAGCTGCTTCTACCTGTTCGCAAATACTCATCAACATAATAATTTGTGTCAGAGTTTTTGCTTGAAACGAAGGCATCCTGTGTCTTATCCTTACCGGTTACCATTACCGAAGGATCAATCAATACAGGGAAAACCCGTTCGGAATCAGAGATGAAGCTTTGCGGAACGGAAAAAGAGATTATTGTCCCCTCCCGTACCGGCGACAACGTGAAACTCATTTCATCGGTGTATGCCCCCGCAGAATCAACAGCAAAGAGCTTTTCGAGTTCGAACACGCATTCTCCGAAACTGTCGCTGAAGCGAACTGAACCGTCCTCAGCTTGCAGAATTTCGCAATCGGATTCAACAAAGAAGCTGTATGTCAGCGGAGCATCGGCACATTTCATGATGATATACTCCTTCAGGCAATCGCTGTTTGCTGCATACACGAAATCCGCATTTTTGAACAGATTTGGATAAGCAACGGTGTTTTTGCCGTGCAAACTGTAACCTCCGATGGTTTTGTGCTGATACTGCGCATCTTTCACTGCAATAACATTATTCGCGTTAATCGGAATAAATGAAACGAAGTGCCCGTCATAGTCCGCCGACACCGAGGAAGTTTCCCCGTCGGCGAAAAAGAAGCGTACATCGTTTGCAGCGTTGGCAAACCTGTAGTTCAAACTGTTTCTTGTGAAGTTTGTATTGACAATCGAATTGTCAATCTCGGTCATTTCTCCGCCTGCGTTACGGTAGAATTTATCTTCCGAATAGATGACGCATTCATAAGTGCCGTCATCCCGCAGGAAGGTGCTTGAGTCGGTGCTCCTGAGTTCTGTAAGTTCCCGCACAATACTCGGCTCTTCGGAATAACCGCTTGATTCAGCTGAAGCAAGCGACTGCAAAGCAAGCATCGGCTGACAAAGCAACAGAACCAAAAGGAACATCGCCAACAGTTTCTTCACACGCATTGTTCTCTTCTCCTTCCTTTAGTAGTGGTATGGTGATAGTTTGCCCGATTGCTGTCGATTGAACCGTTCCCGGTCGAAATGCGTTTTGCAAGCCAAAACATTTATCGGGCGGAGATCGGAAACGGGGAAGTCCTTGTTGTCAGCACAGCCGGAATGCACAAAGACCCGAGGAACTGCGGCTTGGAGCTTTTGAAAATCGGATCGATCGCCCTCGTTTCGGCTCTCTTCCGCTCTTCGAGTCAAGCATACCATATATTGCCGGATAGTGCAAGTGTTTTTTTTATTTTTTTCTAAAAATTTTAACATTAATAATTCTCTCCCGAAATTCAAGCTGTTTACGCGGCATGTTACGGATTTGCAGCCGTTGCGAAAAAAACATCAATTAATATTTTTAATTGACGGATTTTTTCGCGCAGTGTTGATGTATGTCTGATATTTTATCACAAAAATTCCCGTCAATACTTACTCTGTATCGCCCGTTGACGGCAAAAGGTTCAATGCGTCATCAACCGATTCAACGTTTGTGTATGCCTGAGGGACATCGCCCACAATAACGGTTTCGCAAAGTGCGGCGGTATGGGACACGGCGATATGTTTTTCAAAAGAGGCAAGTATTATCCGAATGTTTGCAGTCAGTTTAAGATATGCCGAATATCTTGTTTGGTTGATTCCGGCAGGAGAAAATGCAGCGGAAAGTCCGGAATCGATTCTTCCCGCAGGAAAAATCCCGACGCTTATACGAGGGCCTTTTTCGGTAAACAATGAAATTCCGCTTGCCGTCCCGAGTGATACGCCGACAGAAGCATTCGAAAGCTCCCGAAGCCGAATTTGGGCGCAATCGGTTATTTGCGCCGCAAGCAGATTAATTTTTACGGCGTCAATAAAAAGAATGTCCGCACCGCTCTCGTTTCGCTGCACTTTTGCAAGTTCGGAAGGATCATGTTTCTCCGAATAGGCTCCCATGACTTCCAATACCGCAGAGTTCAGCAGTTCCGCTGCAAGCCGGGCTGCCTTTTCCTCTGCAAGAGCGCGCAGCGGCACGGAAAACGCCGAGTCAAACAGGATTGCGAACGCAATAAACAGCGCAGCCGCAGCACAGATTATACCCCGCAGGCCAAAATGCAGATTCGGTTTTTGTATCCTGCGGATATTGGCTGATTTTGTGCCGCGCACTCTTTGGAAGCGGCGTTTTCCGTTTCTTTTCCTTACAACAGCATTGCTTTCGCCCCCCGTGCAGTCCGACATTGCATTCCCTCCTTTTTATCGTTTTCTTTTTAAAATATTCCGCACACGGCATGAGTGTTACCCGCAATGCGGGAGCAAACGCGGATAATTGCGGATATTTGCGGCAAAACTGCAAATATTTGATGTTCGGTTTGCCAAGCGGTGCACACTGTGGTATAATTTGAATGGGAAAATATGCGAAAGGTATTTTGAGATGGATAATTTCAAAAATGAACATAACAGCGCAGCGGACGGCGACACTCTCGTTTTTGAGAGTCCCGCTGCGGCGACAAATGCGAACGGAGAACCCGCCGACGGCGGGAATTCGGGTTTTTTCAAAAAAACCTTCGCTTCCGTGCGCAGTTTTTTTGCCAAACTGTTTTCAGACAAAAAAGGAGCAAACGAATCAATGCATTCAAAACCGAATAACAAAGATCATTCCCGTGCAGAACGCACTTCGCCGAACAAAGCGGATGCGCCGCAGGGAGTTTTTGCGCCGCGCAAACGACCGCGTTCAACCTTGCTCGCCATCGTGTTCACAGTCATAAAACTTGTTGTTGTTGCGGGAATACTTTGCGGTTTCATCGGACTCGGCCTTGTGCTCGGCATTGCAAAAGCATATATCGACACCACGCCGACGCTTGATATTTCCGCGCTCACGGAAAGCGACCGCACAAGCTACATCTATGACGGCAACGGAAATATGATAACGACCTTTGCCAGCATGGAATACCGCGATTGGGCAAATATCGACGAAATTCCCGACAATCTTAAAAATGCGCTTATTGCGGTTGAAGATGTTCGCTTTTATAAACACAGCGGCCTTGATTTCAAGCGGCTTTTTTCGGCTGTTATCAACACGCTGCGCAACACCAACACGCACGGCGGCTCAACAATCACCCAGCAGCTTATCAAAAACAAAGTACTTTCCAACGTTCAGAGTTATAAGCGCAAAATTCAGGAAGCATACCTTGCATATGAGCTTGAAAGCACCGTTTCAAAGGACAAAATACTTGAAGCCTATATGAACGATGTTTACCTCGGCGACTCCAACTACGGCTTTAAAACAGCCGCAAAAGACTATTTCGGCAAGGAACTCGATGAATTGACCATTCGCGAATGCGCAATGCTTGCGGGCATGGTTCAAAAGCCGAACGTTACCAATCCCCGTGCGAACACCTATAAACGGTTTTACAGCAGCGGACGCAACAAAATGGATATAACCAACGACAGGACGAATGTTGTTCTTAAAGCAATGTATGACGAGGGCTTCATAACGCGCGCCGAATATGACGCCGCACTTGTTGAACATGTCAACATCCTTGAAGTAAGCGCTCAAAAGCAGCTCTATGACATGGCATATTTTGTTGAATACGGTGTTTATGATGTTGTGACGCACATGCTTGAAGCGCGTGACCTTGCGGACACGCCTGCAAACCGTGCCGAAATCGAAAGGGAACTGCGCACCGGCGGATACCACATTTATTTGACAGTTAAGCCGGACATTCAGAACACCGTTCAGCAAACCATTACCGAATGGCAGAATTATCCCCGTCTGCGCAATTCGGCTGCATCTGAAATTACAGACCCCAATTCCGGCATCACAAGTGCGCAGCCGCAGGCGGCATCGGTCATTATCGATCAGCACACGGGCTATATCGTTGCCATGGTCGGCGGACGTGAAGAGCCGATTCAGAAACGGCAGCTCAACCGCGCTTACCAGAGCAGTATGCCTGTCGGTTCATCCATCAAGCCGCTTGCGGTTTACGGTCCCGCGCTCGACATGGGCGCAACGCCGGCAACATGCGTGCTGAATTCCGAGCTTGCAATCGACGGTTACGGCGGTGAAAGAGGATACCCGAAAATCGGTTCGCGTCGTTGGGAAGGACTGACTTCCGTTCGCCGAGGCATCACATCCTCGCTCAACATTGTTGCCGCAAGGATTCTGTTCGACATTGTGACCCCCGAACTCAGTGCAAAGTACCTTGAGCGGCTCGGTGTTGATCCTTCACGAATCAACGTTGACGGCCCGGGTCTTGCACTCGGCACCAGCGGAATCACTCCGCTTGAAATGGCAGCCGCATATGCCTGCATTTCCAACGGCGGCATGTATATGGAACCCATCTCCTTCACGACCGTTGTTGCCGAGGACGGCAGCATCGTTATCGATGCGCGCGACTATCAGAAGACGCGGCGCGTTTTTGAAGAATCCAGCGCATTTATGCTCACCGACATGATGAAGGACGTTGTTTCTTCCGGCACGGGCACAAGCGCAATCATACCCGGTATCACCGTTGCGGGCAAAACCGGCACAAATGATGATTACACAAGCGTCTATTTCGCCGGATTTACCGGTTACTATACCGCTTCCCTCTGGATCGGCCATGACAAGTATTCCGAAAAGCTTGCCTCCGGCTCGACCGGCGGCAACAGTGCCGCTCCGCTTTGGCAGGCTTTCATGAGCAAGGTGCATGACGGTTTCTCGGACCGTCCGCTCCTCGATGTTTCCCCGTCCGACATCGGATTGACCCAAGCCACGATCTGCCCGGTTTCGGGCAAGCTTGCCACCGAAGAATGTCTGCACGACACGAACAACCCTCCGCTTACCGACTGGTGCGCGGTTGAAAAAATGCCCACTGAATACTGTGATATGCACTGCACCGTTGTATACTGCAAGGATTCCGAAATGCCGGCAGGGCAGCATTGCCCCGCCGAATCACGCTATGCAAAATGCATTGTGCTGATTCCTTCAACATCGCTTTATGCAAGACTGAGCAACGATAAACTCTATCAATACATGCCTAACGCGGTGCGCACGGATCTTACCGCAGACGAATTCATAAGCAACGCGGAACATCTTGAATGCTGCACGGTACACACCGGCGGCGGGACGGATATTCCGCTCGATGAGCTTATTGCGCGTTCAAACGAGCTTATTGCGACTGTGCGCCATTATCTTGACACCGTTCAGACACTGACAGAAACGGCGCGCCACATTCTCGAAGGCGGAATCACGCAGCTGCAAAATGCAATTGCACAATCCGATGCTGCGCTCATCAGTCAGTATCTGAGCGAACTGAAGCGGAATTACGATGTGCTGAGCGCACTTTATCCGCCTCCGAATCAGCCCGCCGAACCCACGGATGAACCGACATTCCCCAACGGATAAATCGGAGTCGTGTGCTGCTTTGAAACTCCCTTCGAACGGCATTCTTAACAAAAGCGGAATTGACAGCATATTTATTTAGTAATCGCCGGACATGCCGAACGTGCATTTGCTGGCATTGTGTCTTAAGGCACTGCATCCGGCGATTGCTCAATAAACAACAGGTTGGTAATTTATATGATTTATTTTGATAACAGTGCAACAACGCCGGTTTGCCCCGAGGCTGCAAACACGGCTCTTCGATACATGACCGAGCAGTTTTATAACCCGGCAGCTGCATACTCCCCCGCCGTTTCTGTCGAGCGGGATGTCAACGCTGCAAGAGCAAGGCTTGCATCCTACCTTAATGCGGAGCAATCCGAGCTTATTTTTACAAGCGGCGGAACGGAAAGCAACAATATCGCCCTCTCCGGGACACTTGCAATGCGCCGCGACAAATGCCGCATCATAACATCCGCAGTTGAGCATCCCTCCGTTTTTGAACCTTTTGCCGCGCTTAAAGCGCAGGGATACGATGTTGTTGTTGTCGGCGTTGACAAAACCGGGTGTGTGCGCATGGATGAACTCTCCTCCGCCCTTACCGAATCAACGGGCTATGTGAGCATCATGCACGTCAACAACGAGGTCGGCGCCGTGAATGATATCAACGGCATATATCACCTCGTGCGCGAAAAAAGCCCCTCAGCGGTTTTCCATTGCGACGGTGTGCAGGCATACATCAAAATGCCCGCCGTGCAATGCGACATGTATTCCTTCAGCGGACATAAGCTTAACGCTCCTAAAGGCATAGGCGGGCTTTATGTGCGCCGCGGAACGCGCTTCAAAGGCGGACAAACGGGCGGAGGGCAGGAAAACAATCTTCGCTCCGGAACCACGAACGTGCCTTCAATCATGGCTCTTGACGTGTCCGCAAAACTTTGGACGGACAACCGCACCGAAAGGCTCGAAAATATGACCCGCGTCAAACACCGCCTTTACAGCAACTTGTCCCGAATCAAGGATATAAAGCTCAACGGACCCGAAATAAACGACAGTGTGCCGTATATTTTGAACATCAGCTTTCTCGGCGTGCGCGGTGAGGTTCTGCTGCATTCATTAATGGACAAAGGCCTGCTTGTTTCAACCGGCTCCGCCTGTGCGGCAAGGAACCGCGGCAAAAACCGCATTTTAACCGCAATGGGAATCACCGGCGACAGGCAGGACGGCGCAATCCGTTTCAGCTTCGGCGCCGGCAACACCGAGGAAGAAGCCGATGCGGCCGCTCAGATGATCGAGGACAGCCTCTCCCTGCTTCGACGGTTCCGCAGGAGATAAAGCACACTCGAAAGTTTAACCCAAAAACGTTCCACTCGGAAGATAAACACGAAAGGTATTATAAAATGGAAAGAGTTATTCTTGTTCGCTACACCGAAATTCATCTTAAGGGGCTGAATCGTCCCTATTTTGAGCAGAAGCTCGTTGACAACATGCGTTCCGCCCTTCGCGGCATTCCCTCAAGAATCGACCGCGAACACGGCAGAATATATGTTATGGATATTCCGGATGTACAGTTTGACGAAGCAATCTCAAGGCTCACCCGCGTGTTCGGCATTCACTCCGTCAGTCCCGCGCTTGCCGTTGATAAGGATTGGCAGAGTGTATGCAGCACGGCATATATGCTTATGGACAAAGAGATTGAAAAAAATCCAAATTTCAGCTTCAAGGTTTTTGCCCGCCGTTCGGACAAGCACTATTTTATGAATTCGGACGGAATCAACCGCGAACTCGGGCATCTGATTCTCGAACGCTACCCATCCGTGCGTGTTGACATTCACAAACCCGAGGTTTCTCTTTCCGTTGAAATACGCGACAGAGCATACCTGTATTGCGAGGAGATTCCCTGCGCAAACGGAATGCCTGTCGGCACCGCAGGGCGTGCAACGCTGCTCATCTCCGGCGGCATTGACAGCCCGGTTGCAGGTTACATGATGGCAAAACGCGGGCTTATACTGAGTGCGGTTCATTTTTACAGCTATCCCTACACAAGCGAGCGCGCCCGCGACAAAGTTGTTGACCTGACCCGCCTGCTTTCACGCTATGCAGGTCCGATCCGGCTGCACCTTGTTCCTTTCACGGATATCCAAATGACCATCTACGAGCAATGTCCGAGTAAAGAGACCACCGTCATCATGCGCCGGCTTATGATGAAGATTGCGCAGCGCATTGCCGAAAAGGAAGGCGCACGTGCACTCATCACGGGCGAAGCTCTCGGACAGGTTGCAAGTCAAACGCTTGAAAGCCTTTGCGTCACCAACGACGCCGTGACCATGCCTGTTTTCCGTCCGCTCATCGGTTTCGACAAGGATGATATTATGGATCTGTCAAGGAAAATCGGAACATACGAAACAAGCATCCTTCCCTATGAGGATTGCTGCACCGTGTTTGTTCCCAAGCATCCCGTGACAAAACCCGTGCTTGAGGATTTGCGCGCAAGCGAAGCAAAGGTTGATTTCTCCGAAATGATTGAGCATGCGATTTCGGACAGCGAGCTTATGATTATTAAGTAAACTGCACATAAAAGGGCAGGCTTATTCGGTCGTTGAGCTGCATCAAGCATATGTTCGGCGAGGCATTCGATATGAATCTCAACACAAAAACACAATACACTATCCGCCGCATTCCGCGCATTGCTGCGGGATTCTTTGCAATGCTGACAGCGGCCGCTGCGGTTTTGCCTTGTTTCGCTTGTTCAACATATGCTCAATCGCAGCAAATCCGTTTGGACACGCAAACGGCACAACCGCAGATGCACAACGTAAGGGAGCGGTCGGGTTCATATTTCACGCTTTCCGCCGCCACCGGTGCATCATCCGCTGTCGGTGTGAACGTTTTCTCCGCTGCATCGGTTCAGCCGACGGCCGATGTTCCCGAAAATCAGCCTTCGGAAAGCCAAACGCCATATGTCGGGTTTGAGGAGCATGTGAGAACATCCGGCTGCTATGTTATATGCCCTGTTTTCGTTTGCAGAAACTCCGTCCTTGTTAATGCTGCCGTGAAAACAGCCTTCGTGGAATATGCGCGTGAGCAGCCTGCTGACAGGTACATAACTTACGATGTTATGTACAATGATAACGACCTGCTTTCAATCAAAATGTGCGTTTATGTTCCCTTCGAACAACTCAATGCGGATTACGATGTTCCGACCGTTAACGGATATGCGGTTTTTGAAACAAGACCGATAAACATAGATATCTTATCGGGGCGGATTCTTTCCGTTGACGATTGTTTCGGTGTTGTGTTCAGCGATGATTTTGCGGCAGATTTCGGTAAAAAAGCATACGAAACCGCAGTTTCGAATTTTGGTGATACTGTCATTTGTCTGCCTGAACCGATTTATTCGGATCGCATGTTCATGTTCTATGACTGCGGAATTTTGCTCTGCTATCGAAAATATGAACTTATCGCCGATCCGACAATCGAACCGACGATTTATATCCCGTCAGAATGGTTCATCGAGCAGGGCGCAAGGTCCGATTCGCTCATCGGAAGGCTTTTGTTCGATGAAACAGACAGGCAGCCCTCGCCGAGTGACGGCTATGAATTTGCTGATTAATGTCTGAAATACTCCGAATGACTTATTTTCGTGAGATTTAAATTTGCCGATTTTTCTGAATGGTTCCGTCCGATGATTATTCAAACTCGGCATCATGCTTCCTGAAAAACTCATATTGACAGCGAACACTCGGAATATCCTGCCATGCGCAAACTCCCACCGGGAATGAATCAAAATCATAAATCTTTGCGTTTCGGGCGGAAAGCATAATTGCGGAATGAGTCGCAATTATAAACTGACAGCCGAAATACCTTGCGCTGTCCTCAATAAGCTGAAGCAGTTCAATCTGTTTTTCCGGAGAAAGGCTGTTTTCGGGTTCATCCAGCAGATACAGAGCATTTTCCTCAATTTTGTTTTTGAAATACATGAATGCGCTTTCCCCGTTTGACCGTTCGCGCAAGCCTGCCGGCAAGCTCCTGCGAGTAAATTCCGAAGCGGTCTTGCTGCGCGCCGTGTTGAGCCGCTTAAGAGCCTCATAATCCTCAAGTGAACGAATACTTGATTTTTTGTGTTTTAGCGAAAGATATTCGTCAAACAGTTCATCGCGCCGCCTGTCAACCCCGCTGTTAAGGCTGCGGAGATCAAGCATAAAATCAAATACATCGTCACTCGTGATAATCCTGCTGTGCGGAGTGATCTCAAGTTCGCATATAAAACTGCAATCCTCAAGGTAACGCTCGAAAAAGCAGCTGCGATTATACAACGATGCCCTTGTCAGTTTCAGTTTCTCTGCAATGATATTGAGTGCGGTTGTCTTTCCTGTGCCGTTGCCGCCGCAAAGCAGCGTTATATCTTCAAAATCAAGCTGCGTCAGCCCTTTTTCTGAAAGAACGCCGAACGGATAGATTGAATCATAGCATGTCATTTTCAACCCGAATCTAAAATCCGTCTCGGTTTCGACATCCGGAAATTCAAATCTTGATATATACAGCATCGGTCGGCCTCCGTGTTTTAATAAGCATATATTAGCATATAATTGTTCAAAATGCCGCGCCGAAACGCCGGTGCGGCATCCTTGTATGATTCTGAATCTTCCGAATGGTTTCTGCGTGCAGCTTTATTCGAGCGGTTCACCTATATACACGATATCACAGTTTTCTCTTCCCCCGTTGCTGGGCTTTGAAGTCAGTTTTCCGTCAAAAGCCATCATTGCTGTCTCGCCGCCGTCAAGATTATATGCTTCCTTGCAGCCGAGATCAAACATCAGCTTTGAAAGTTCCTTCATTGAAAGCCCCATGGAGTACCCTTCCTGTCTTCCGTCAACAACCACAAGACAGTAGTGACCCGGCTCGTAATAGCCGATCGCACACCGAGGATTCCAGTTCGCAACGCTTGTGTTGAATTCCTCCATGGGTTGCCCTCCGTCCAACAGCTTCGGGCCGAAAGAGAAAGTATGATACGGCTTTTTGCGATAAACAGCCGTAAGATTAACCGAACCTGCAAGTATGGTTTCCATCGTTCCGTCCTGATAAATAACGCATACATCCTGCGTTTTATTTATCGTTTCGCGGTAGATGTCACCATTGCGTATCTCAAGCCCGCTCTGTTTAAAAACAAAAAAATCGCCGGAAGTTGCAACTATTGCATTATGTTTTGCGGCAAGGCTTTCAACACGCTCCCTCCTGTCGGACTCTTCCGACACCGCACTGCGAAGGCTTGAAATGTCCTTAATGTAAATATCCGCCATGTAGTAGTGCACGGGATAGCCGCCGACGGTAATATCCCTGCTCAAAATCTCAACGGATACATTGCCGCTGCGATAGGAATTCTCGGTTTTTTGAACGCTTCCGTCAGCGGTAAACTTATCTTCATATTTGCCGTGCAGAAGGTTTTCACGTTTTTCCGGCAGAGGGAACGCATGGTTCGCATCAAATTTTTGCGGTTTAACATGATGAAACCATGCGAAAGACAGCAGTATAATCGCAAAAACAAGAATATCCGCCGTAACAACAAGTAAAATCTTTGTTTTATTTTTCATACAGTCGTAATTATATCCACAAATGGTAACGCCGTTTTGCACCGTCAATGGTTGTCGGGCGTTCGATTTTTCTTCATTTTGTCGGGATTTACCCACAACGCAACGATGTTAAGTATCGATGATATGAGTGCAAGGACTGCAAGCACCGCAATATACCACTTTGAAAGTTCACTGTCCATAAATGCCATTGCCGTGTTGAATCTGTCAATAACGAAGCAAATCAGCACGAGCAATGCGAGCATTGCCGTCAGGTGAGAGAGCAGCACGCGGAACACGCGGCGTTTGTTATTGAAATTGAAGAGTGATTTTCTCATTATTATTTCCCCGTTAAATTTTAAATTTCAAGTAGTTTTCAGTTTCCGTTTCGAATCCGAACGTTCAGGACAGCGGTTCCGCAACATAAACAATGTCGCAATTCTGTCTGCCGCCGCCGCAGGGCTGTGAGTAAAGCTCAGTACCGTATGCCATCATAGCGGTCATGCCTCCGTCAAGGTTGTATGCCTCCGTGCAGCCAAGCTGTTTCATGAGCTTTGAAAGCTCTGTCATTTCAAGCCCGAGGGAATAGCCTCTCTGCCTTCCGTCCACAACAACAAGGCAGTAATGCCCCGGTTCATAGTAGCCTATCGCGCAGCGCGGATTCCATGTTGCAACACTCGTGTTGAATTCCGTCATCGGTTCGCCGTTGTTCAAAAGCTTTGGGCCGAACGAAAACGCATGATACGGGTTTTTAGCATAAATCGAATCTAAATCCACCGAACCGGCAAAATAAGTTGCCATTGTGCCGTCGGAATAGACAACGCAAACATCCTGACTTCTGTTCAGCTCCTCGCGGTAAAGCTTTCCGTTTCGAATCGCAAGTCCGCTTCGCTTGAAAACAAAGAAGTCGCCTGAAGCTGCAACGATTGCATTGTTCTTGCCTGCAAGCTCCGTCACCCATTCATCCCTGTCCGGCGAATCGGAAATTGCACAGCGAAGGCTTGTAATATCCTTTATGTAAATGTCGGCAACATAGTAGCATACGGGCTGCCCCTGAACGGTCATAGTGTGTTTGCTCATCTCAACACATACATTTCCGCTGCGATAGCCGTTTTCATCGCGAACCACCTCACCGGAAGTAAACTTTTCGGAATATTTTCCGTGAAGCAGATCGTTCGGTTCGGAGGTGGGGGCAACAGTGGGTTGAGTGGATGCCGACGGATCCGGTGTTTCGCCGGGGGCAGGTGTGTCTTTCGGAATCCACCAATCCGGCGACGGGCTTGGTGAAGGCGACACTCTCGGGTCGAATGTTCTCGTCGGTGAAAGCTTCTGCGGCTTTGCATGATGAAACCATGCAAACGACAACAGGATGGCCGCAAAAAATACTATATCCAAAACAACAACAAGAATAATTTTTGCCTTATTTGCTTTCATATATTATCTCCTTAAAATTACACGGCATCAGCCGCGCGGCACCGCAATGTTTTATGCTGCGGTATTTTTCTCGCAAAAAACAAATTTTCGCTGAATTACAAAGCTCAGCGGGTAAATCACAAGCTGTGCGATTATTTGGGCAAGCCAGAGCGCGATGCCGATTTTTCCCATAAGCTGAAGCAGACCGTAGTTCAACGCAAAAAGCACCACTACAAGAATGTAATAGCGCAGTACACTGCCCTTGGACTTTGTTTGAAAAACAAGCCGCTGATTAAGGAAGTAATTCAGCAAGGAGCTTATCGTGCGTGCTCCGACAAGCGCGAAGAACTTTGGCGGAAGATTAAATGACAGAAGCCTGACCGCCGCACCGCCCGTAATGCCGCCGAGTATCGCATTGAACACAAGCAGAAGGATATAATCCGCAGCCCAGCTGACAAAGCTTGAAAAAACGAACGTAAAAATCGTTTTGTATATCCGCCACGAATCCTTTACAGTGTTGAAATGTGAAGTCTCATTCTTATTAAGATACACGGTCTCTATGGTGTGCTCGATTATCGGCACATGCGTTTTGGTGCATGTCAGGAGCTGATTAATCTCGTATTCATAGCGTTCGCCGCCGATTCTGAGCATGTCGTCAAGCTTTTCGGTTGAAAACGCACGAAGCCCCGTCTGCGTATCGTAAACGCGAACGCCCGTTGAAATTGCAAACACGCCGCGTGTTACACCGTTGCCGAATCTGCTGCGGAGCGGTACCTTGCCGGAAAAACGTCTGCTGCCGAGAACAAGCGCATTCGGGTTCTTTGCCCATGTTTCACTGACTGCCACGATATCTTTTATAAGGTGCTGCCCGTCCGCATCAACGGTTATTATACCGTCATCGGAAAACCCCGCATCCTTTATGTATTCAAACGCAGTCTTCATTGCGCGGCCTTTGCCGCGGTTGACTTTATGGTGCAGCAGAGTAACAGCGGAATCCGCTTCAAGCTTTGAAAAAACATCTTTGCTTTCCGCATTTTTGCTGCCGTCGTCAACAATAATGATTTTATAGTCCGTTTGCTGCTTCAGTTCGTCCACAAGACGCAAAAGCTTTTCATCCGGCTCATATGCAGGTATGACAACGATCATTTGCAAACAGTATCCTTTCACATATCCACATTTCGCATTATTATACCACAATGGAATGCCGGTTCAAATACCATTTTTGTAATATTCTCTTGACCCTATCGGCTGCACATGCCGTTGTGAAATACTATTTTATCTTTTAAACATATGTTTTTGCGAAAAATATATGTGTTGCATGTGCTTTGCATAAAAAAAGTTCACAATTGTTTTACATTTGTGTCATCCGATTTTTGCTCTCCGCAAACGCAGTCATGCTTCCCTGCCAACACTTTTCCTTCAAATATACCTTTTTTCGGCGCAAACATTGTTGCACAAACCCGAAAAAAATGCTACAATCACACCGTATGAGGATAATCTCCGGCCGGACGGCGGCGCAAAAGGCGTTTCTGCTGTTTCACCGCTTTTTCTTCCTCAAAAAAACTTTTTCGGAGGCTTCTTCCATGAAAATCTCGCAGAAGGCTTTGGCATGCAACCTTTCCCCCATGCGTAAATTCCATCCGTTTGCCGTTGCAGCAACCAATAACGGCAAAAAGATTTATCATTTGAATATCGGTCAGCCCGATATCGCAACCCCGCCCGCATATTTCGAAGCGGTTCGCAATTTTGAGCTTCCCGTTCTTGAATACGCTCCTTCCCCCGGTTTGCCCGTGCTTATCAAAGCCGTTCAGGACTATTATGATAAACTCGGCATTCACTATGAAGAGAGCGATATCCTTATCACCACCGGCGGCAGCGAAGCGCTGCAGATGCTGATGCTCAGCATTCTTGACGACGGCAGCGAGGTTATCATACCGGAACCCTTCTACCCCAACTACAACACATTCATCAAGAGTGCAGGCGGCACCATTCGCCCCCTGACCACCTCCCCCGAAGGCGGTTATCGCTATGCTTTCCGCGAAAAGCTCGAGGCTCTTATCAACGAAAACACCCGTGCAATCATGTTCACCAACCCCGGCAACCCCACCGGCGTTGTTCTGACTCATGAAGAGCTGCGCACCATTGCGGATGTCGCAAAAGAACACAACCTGTTTGTTATCGGCGACGAAGTTTACCGTGAATTCGTTTACGGCGGCGAGCAGCTTGCAACCATCGGACAGTTCGAAGATATCAACGAAAACGCCGTTATCATCGACTCCGTATCCAAGCGTTTCTCTGCCTGCGGCGCACGTATCGGAACCATTATCACCCGCAACAAGGAGCTTCAGCAGAACCTCATGAAGTTCTGTCAGGCAAGGCTTTCCGTTGCAACCCTTGATCAGATCGCTTCCGCCGCGCTTTACAGCGTTGATTCCGACTATTTCGATGCTGTTCGCAAGGAATACAAACTCCGCCGCGACACCTGCTACAATAAGCTGCTCGAAATCCCCGGCGTCGTTGTTAAGGAACCGCAGGGCGCGTTCTACATGATGGCTGCACTGCCCGTTGACAATGCGGATACATTCCAGAAATGGCTGCTCACCGACTTTGATGACAACGGCGACACGGTTATGTTCGCTCCCGGCGAGGGCTTCTACGCAACCCCCGGCAAGGGTCTGAACGAGATTCGCATTGCTTACGTCCTCAAGCAGAAGGATCTTGAGCGCGCAATGGACCTGTTGGCTCTCGGCATTAAGAAATACAACGAGACGCACTGCAAATAACCATTCCGCAATATAGAAACAACGAAATCAGCTTTATTTTGAACAAAACCGACTGCGCCGCATACATTGCGGTACAGTCGGTTATTTTTTGATTCACAGTCTGTCAATCATAACTGTTTCGATCAGATGTTTTCATCCTTCAGTGCATCAACCGGGTTTTCGCGCTTTAACCTGCTTGTTGAGTACAACATGGAAACAAACACAACCATGAAAACGCTCACTACAGCAATCGCAACCGCCGTCCACGGCATTGTGAAGCTCATCTGTGCAGCCTCCGCTGCGGACAGGTAGCAAAGGTAGGTCATGCCGACCGAAAGCGGGAAACCGAACAGCAGCGAACGCGTTCCGTAGAGCAGGCATTCATAGTTCATCATTCGGTTCATTCCCCTGTTCGTCATTCCGAGCGAACGGAGCATTGCGTAATCACGGCGGCGAAGTGCAACATTGGTTGACACGGTGTTGAACACATTCGCAACCGAAATCAGTGAAATCAACGCGATGAAACCATAGGAGAATACCTTCACAAGGATTATCATGTTTCTGACGGTTCGTTCGTCCTCCGCACGGTTGTACAGCCTTTGAGGCGCAAATTCGATTCCACGGGTTTCAAATACGGATTTAACATCATTCTCCGCCTTGTCCGGGTCATCGGCGCAGATGTAGACATTCATGAAGCCTTCATTGAATGCCTTTTGATCCTTGAACGCGGAGAACGGCAGAATGAGCTTCATTGCGCGTCCGCGGTCAATCCCTGCGGGTGCGGTTTTGACGGTTGCTGCAATATGTATTTCTTCATATTCAACCGGGCGCACGGGCCGGTCTATGGGTCTTCCGAAAGAATCAAATCCCGAGGATTCGAAATCTTCCTCATCGGAGGAGTTTTCCCCGTCGGAGCTGCTTCCGCCGTCAGCATCTTCCTCTTGAGCGGGCCAATAGTAGTATTGCAGAACGCCCTCTCCTATTTCATTGCCGGACCAAAACATGCCGTCCAAAATATATCCGTCGAGCTGCGGTGCGGGTTTTGCCCGCATCAGGGTCGTTACCCCATCCGAAACAAAGCTGTAATTATATGTTCTTCTGTTGTTTTCGCCGTTATCCTGCGAATAAACAACATCGTAACCGCTGTTGAGCATGACGGGCAGTTTTTCTTCGGCTGCAAAATAAGCCTCGGCATCGATGCCGTTTTCGGTCAGCATCCGTCCGAATGCCGCATCATCAATGTAATACGCAAAGCAGTTTTGTTCAACTTTGAGCAGCCCTTCATGTGCGCTGCGCTGCGCTTTTGTGTATGCTTTATACTCCGCCGTTGTGTCTCCCTCCGGCAGGTACACAAAGGTGTTGTCGAGCGTGTTCAGGCAGAAAGTTATCTCATCAAAGTATTCTCGGGCGCCCGCGGCAAACTCCGTATAATTCTGCGCCGACAAATCCCGATAACATATATCGTAGCTTTTTTCCGTGAATACGTCATCTGCCGACTTTGTGAGATACATGCAGAAACCGCTTGCAGAGATGAAAAGCACAAGGCTCATTGCAAGAGAAGCTATCGTTGCGCGATACTTTTTGCGGCTGCGTGCATAGTATTTTTTTGCAAGCATGCCTTCTGCACCGAAAAGCCGAATGAAAAGCTTTGAACAGCGCACATTCTTCTTGCCCGCATTCACATCCCGCGCCTGCCTGATTGCTTCAATGGGTGAAATTTTCATTGCACGCCGCGACGGTATCCATGCGGAAACGAAAACTGTCAACACCGCGACCGCCACAGCAACAGCAACGGCCTGCCACGAAACGGAAAAGCTCATGCCGAACGGTGCATCGAGTACGGATTTGAACAAATCTCCGCAAAGCAACAGTGTGATGCCCATGCCGCCGATGCCCACAAAAAGGCCGATAGGTATGCCGCATATGCACAGCGCAAATGCTTCGAAAAGAACGGACCGCCTTATCTGGCTCCGGGTTGCACCGATTGAGGCAAGCAAGCCGAACTGCTTTGTTCTTTCGCTTACAGAAATTGAAAATGCACTGTAAATCAGCGAAACCGAGCCGATAAAAATCAGCACGCAGAAAATTGCGGCAAGCCTCACAAGCATATTCGAATAATTGTTAAACACCGAATAGCCGTCCATTGTGAGCAGACTCGTTTGATAGGATGCCTCAGTGTAAGCTCCCGAAAGCTTTTCCGCAAACGCATCAAGATTCTTTCTCGGATTTTTCATCAGAATATAGGCATCATAAGTTTCACCTTCCCGCAGGGGTTCGGAAAGAAGGCTCAGCGCGGTGTAACCCGGAGCAATCATTTCTTCAAACCCGGGGCGTTCATAGAAACCGACAACGACATATTCCCAAATCCTGTCCGCAGTCAGCTTTTCCTCATCGTACGAATACGGGTTGTTCTGCCCAAGCTCCGACCCGTCTTCCGCAACACGCCTGCCGAGAGTCAGTTTCAATCTGTCGCCGATTTTATGTGATACGCCGCCGTTCGTCTGAAGATGTGCGGGAAGAATTATCTCGTTTTCATTTTCGGGCAGTCTGCCGCTCGTAAGATGAACGGGCATGTTTTTCATGAAGCTTTCATCCGCTTCAAGAACATACAAATAGGGCTTGTCGGCATTGTTTGAACCGGCTTCGGCATAACCTATGGGCTTTGCGACAGCGGCCTTTGAAACGCGCTCGTCGGCTTTGATTTTATCTATCGTTTCGCTTGAACAGCCGCTGAACGAAACATGGTAGTCGCCTTTGTCATATGCAAAGTATTCGCGCATATAGCCGTACATGCTTGAGCAGAAAGTTGTTACGGCTGTAAACATTGCGGCGGAAAGAATTATGCCGATTATCGTTACGATCGTGCGAACCCTGTTCTTCTTCATCGCCTGCAAAGTGACTTTGTTCATGATGTTCATTTTGAAATCACCTCGTCACGGACGATTTTTCCGTCCTCGATTGCAATAATGCGCCGAGCTTGCAGTGCAATGCTTTCGTCATGAGTGATCATGATGAGAGTTTGATTGTATTCACGGTTCATTCGCTTCAAAAGCTCAACTATTTCATGGCTGTTTTTTGAATCCAGATTGCCCGTCGGTTCATCCGCAAGCACGATCGAAGGCGAATTCATCAATGCCCTGCCGATGGACACGCGCTGCTGCTGTCCGCCGGAAAGCTGATTCGGAAGATGTTTCTCGCGTCCGACAAGGTCAAGCTCGCGAATCAGTTCACGCAGCCTGTCGCGGTTCACGTTTCGTCCGTCCAAAAGCACAGGCAGGGACATGTTCTCTTCAACGTTCAAAACCGGAATCAGGTTGTAGAACTGATAGATAAGCCCGACTTCGCGGCGGCGAAAAACTGCAATCTGTTCATCGCTTCGCGAATAAACATCCTGTCCGTTCACAAGCACTTTGCCCCCCGTGGGGCGGTCAACGCCGCCCAATGTGTGCAAAAGAGTTGATTTGCCGCTGCCCGAAGGCCCGATAATCGCAACAAAATCACCCTTTTCAACCGAAAAGCTTACGCCGTTGAGCGCACGAACTTCATTCTCGCCTTTTCCGTAAACCTTTGTCAGGTTTTCAACCTTCAAAATTTCCATTTTCTCTCCTTTTGAGCATCATCCGTTCGAAATGCGGCAGGCAAACCTTTTATACGCGCAATCCGAATGTATTGTCTTCGACTCTTTTGTTTATGGTTGAAATTATACCCGCGCAATATGACTTGTGTGTGACTTGAAAATAACAGATATGTCACAAACACCGAATACGCAGCTTCGGAAACGGCTCAAACATTATCCAATCGAAGTGTTGTTAAACTGCGCTTTTATACAGGCGTATGGTGAACACTGCACCGCCCTGCCGATGATTTTCCGCTTTAATTGTTCCGTTTTGTTTTGAAATGATGGTTCTTGACAACGCAAGCCCAATGCCGACGCTTTGCAGCTGCGGAATCTGCGCTCCGCATTGAACCGTCTCGTTTTCGGTATGGGTATTATTCCTTAAACTCCCCGTTTCCGTACAGTTCATGCCGGCTGAACCGGTATAAAATCTTTCAAAAATATGCGGCAAATCCTGCTCCGCGATTCCGCATCCAGTGTCGCGAATTCGAAATTCCGAATAAATCGGATTTTCGGATGCAGTGACATATATGCTTCCGTTTTCACAGTGTTCAACACAGTTTTTAAGTATATTACCCAAAGCCTCCGTCATCCAATCCGGATCGCAGTATGCAAACCCGGAAGCATCAATTTCGAAATGCACATTTTTCAGCTCCGCCATGATTTCCAGCGGCTCAACCGCTCCGTCAACAATTGCCGCAAGTTCGGCATGTTTCCTGCTGAAAGTGACAGAATCCGCATCGAGCCTTGCAAGCTTCAACAATGCGGAAACAAGCCACTCGATCCTTGTCAGCTGCCTGCGAAGTTCAAGAAGAAGCTCCATGCGTTTTTCTGCATTCATGCCGCTCCTGCCCAAAGATTCCGCAATCAGATTAAGCGCCGTGAGCGGAGTTTTTATCTGATGAGAAATATCCGCAATTGAATCCGCAAGCTTTGTTTTGTCCGAACGCAGTGCATCGGCCTGCTCGCGAAGACGAACAATCAGCTTTGTGAGCTCGTTTTCAAGTATGCTGATTTCGCCTTCACGATACTTTGAAAGGCATATGTCCTCCGCACCGTGGAGAATGCCGTCGATTTCATCCGCAAGCTTTCTGAAATGCCTGTGACGCAGCGCAGCGTTCACAAGCTGAGCCGAAATCACAATTACAAAAGCGGCGGCCGCAATAAGCCCCGCTTTCTGATTTAAATAAAAACATATTCCGCTTGCGGCGATACCGACCGCGGCCGTTGTCAGCGTCAGCGCACAAACATCCGGATTTCTGAGTACTCTCATTTTCCATGCCCCCTTTGCGTTATTCTTCGGCGGCAAACCGCATATATTCAGTCTATTTTGTATCCAACGCCGCGCACCGTTTTAATAATGCAGGGAGTCTGCGGATCGGCTTCCAGTTTTTCGCGCAGCCGTTTAATATAAACGGTCAAGGTGTTGTCATTCACAAAGTCGCCCGCAACATCCCAAATGTGTTCAAGCAGCTGTGCGCGCGTTAAAACATGCCCGCGGTTGTTTATGAGCGTCAGCAAAAGCCTGTATTCCAATGCCGAAAGGCAAAGGTCCGTATCCCCGCGGAAACAGGCTCCTCTCTCAAGGTCAACACGCACATCGCCGAGACTGACCGCGGCCTGCGGTTTTCCCGCCCGTCGAAGAGCGTTTTTGATGCGCGAAACAAGCTCCCGCGGCCGAAAAGGCTTTGCAATATAGTCATCCGCACCGAGCTCAAGTCCCGTAACAACGCTGTGTTCATCACCCGAAGCCGTCAGAAAAATAATGGGTATATCCTTTTTGCTTTTCATGGCGGAGCAAACAACAAAGCCGCTGCCGTCCGCAAGCGAAACATCCAGCAGCACAATATCAAACTCCTCCTGTTCAAAAAGCCGCAGCGCTTCGGTCTGCCCGTTTGCGCTTTTGCACAAAAAGCCCTCATCCGTCAAAAACGAGCTCAACGCACGAACGATCGCGGCATCATCCTCAACAACAAGCACTCTGTTTGATTTATTCATAACGTTCCTCCGTCCCTGATGTTCGCATTTGCTTTCGCAGCATTCCGGTGCAAAATACAAAACGCCCTGCTCCCCGTTTTACATGTATCGACAGCACAATGGCTTATCCGTTTTCAAATAACAGGTTGAAAACACGGCCTTCTTGCCGATACACAATTAAATCGCTGTTTCCCGCAGGAGCAGGGTGCAATGTTTTTCAAATTTTTTACTTTATCCGAGTTTTATTTTTCGGGACGAATAATTTCGGTTGTTGCATCCATCCACAGCCGTTCAACATTGTAATACTCGCGCTCTTCCGGATGGAAAATATGCACAAGAATTCCGGCAAAGTCAAGCACGATCCAACGGCCTTCGGAATAGCCTTCCCTGCGGCGCATCGGAAGCCCCATTTCGGCGGCACAATCTTCAATTTCATCACTCAGCGCCTTTACATGAATCGGCGATGTGCCGCTCATGAACACGAACCAATCGGTAATGATTGTTTTGTCTCCCACATGGACCGCAACAATATCGTTTGCTCTTTTTGCATCGGCGGCATCCACAATGCGCTTTACGCAATTTTTAAGCTCCTCGCGAAACCTGAGTTCCGGTTCCGAAAGGATGTTTTTGTTTTCGTTATTAGTTTCCATTCTTCCTCCGATTATATCTATATTGATATTATTTTTATTAATCGTACGTCTTTTTATTCGACATTGCCCGTATCGAATTCGGCCGGGATAAAATCGGCTTAAAACTCACCGCCGTTGCCGATTTGTCGTGTTTTCTCAATCGCCGCCGTGCAGGCGGGCTTTCACCCGTTTTTCGAGTGCTGCAATGGTAATTTCCGTTTGCGGATGAATGCGCATTCCCTTATTTTCAGTGTATTCGATAGTGTTCCGAAGAACCGCTATCGTCGCCCTGTCGAGGTCTCTGAAAGCAAGCTCGCGCAAATCCCGTATTCTTCTGTAATCACGTGACGGCTCAAGCTTGTCCGCAAGAAAAATCACCTCATCAAACGGGGTCATTTCCGCACATCCGACGGTGTGCCGTTCTATTGCGTTCAATATTTCCGTATCCTGCACTCCGTACAGATCCTTTGCAAGCAGTGCACCTATGCGCGAATGAATCAAAAACGGATTTTCACGTTCTTCATTTGTCAGCGCATAACCCATTTTTTCGGCATATCGAACGGTCTCTTCACGCCCAAGCTTTGCGCAGTCGTGCAAAAGAGCCGCAAGCCGCGCTTTTTCTGTTGAAAGCCCGTGATACTGAGCAAGTCCGACAGCTTCACGCACGGTCAGCATTGTGTGACGCATTCTATATTCATCCAAAACGTTCGAAACACGTTCCGCAAGCTGCTCTATGCTTTTGGGCTGATACAAGCGCTTTTCGTAAAGCAGCATTTCGGCTGAAAGCGGCACAAGCCTTTCAACGGTTTGTGCGTTTTGAACACGCCTTCTGATTTCCGTTGAGGATATGTCCGGCCCTTCCGCAGAAATAATCTCGACTCTGCCGCCGAATTCAGCCCTTATCCCGTCTGCAAGAGCTTCGATATCGCGTTCCTGACCGCGTCTGTTGACGGCAACGAGGGTTGCAAGCTCCAGTATTTCTTTTGGATTTTTCCATTTCGGGAAATCTTCAAGCATATCCGCTCCGACAATGAAATACAGCCCGGCCCTTTTGTTTATCCGCTTCATTTCGCGCAGCGTGTCAACAGTGTAGCTGACTCCGCCGCGGCGAATTTCGATATCGGAAGCGCGCATTCCGCGTTCGCGCTTCAAAGCGGCGCAGACCATATCGAATCTTAACGCAGCCGGAGTGCGCTCTGCGGAATGCTTATGCGGCGGATCTGCCGCAACAACAAAATCCACCCTGTCAAGCCCAAGCTCCTGTTTCACGGAACGGGCAACAAATATGTGCCCCATGTGAACGGGGTCAAATGTTCCGCCGTAAATTCCAATCTTCATATGCATATTATACAACATCCTGAACCGTTTGTGAATGAAAAACATATCTATGTGCCATACTGATTTTATGAATGACACATTGTTGAAAAGTTATAATCGGAGCTTCAACGGCGGCAAATCCCGCTTTGCGCGCATATGCGACAACGTGTTTTCGGCACTGCTGCTGACCGCCGCACTTTATTTGCTTGTTTCGCGAAAGCTGCATCACGGCGCCGCGTCTTTGTTTGCCGCAATGCTCATTTCCGCGTCAATACTGCTCACCGCAAGCCATTTGCGCAGCCTGCGGTTTAATGCCCACATCAAAAAACTCCGCAGAGAAACATCCGAGTCGATTTTGCGGCGCAGAATACTCGTTTCGCCCGAAGTGGACGAAGTGATCCGCAGCCTGCACCGTTCATCCTCGGAATACCCGAATCAAGCGTGTTCCGAACAGAGTGCAACTCGCTCGTTTTATCTGCTCCGAACTGAAAAAGCAATCACTTTTGATGATATTCTTCCGATTATTCGCGAGACTCTTGAAAAAGGCATTTCGCACATCGTGATATATTCAGTTTCGAAACCCGCACCGGAAGCGGAATCCGCCGTGCGCACCGTCGGCACCACCGCAGTTGAGTTTAGGCTGCTTGAAACAATTCCGCAAATTCGCGAACGCTTCCTGCCCGACGATGCCGAAATCGATGCCGAAATCAAAGCTGCATTTCCTCCCGCCGAGCGTGTATCCGTCAGGGTCCGCGCTGAGCGCGCCGCATCGAAACTCCGCACGGAAAAACACGCTTCAAAGTACTTCTTTGCGGGCATGGGATTATATGCTCTTTCGTTTTTTTCGGCGTACAGGTTCTATATGCGGTTTGCAGCCTCGGCAATGATGTTCGCCGCAATGCTGCTGTTTATCCGCAAAATAACCGCATCCTCCAAACCCGCAGACAGCCGGCGCTGACCGCAGGCATTTCATCCAAAGCTTGTTTTATTCCGCCGGCGGAGCATTTGGATCGGGGGTGTCGTCCAGCTTCAAAAGCTCGCGCGCTATCTGAAATTTCAGGGATGAGTATGCGCCCGAATCGGGAACATCGAGCATTACGATCACAACACGCTCATCCTCCTGCGCAACGTTAAGGCGAAAACCGGCAAACCATGAATACATGCGGGTTTTGTCTTTGCCGATTTCGGCCGAACCCGTTTTTGCCGCAACGTCAACATTCGTGACACGCAGCGAACGACCCGTTCCGTTTTTGTTCGGATCCACAACGCCTTGGAGCATCGGGACTATTTTGTTTATTGCATTTGTCGAAATTGCGTCCTCCATCCATACGGAGTATTCGCTTTTCCGAATGCATTCGTATTCCACGCCGTCCGTTACGTATAATCCGTCCGTGATTCGCGGGGTCGGCATATCGCCGTTGTTTGCAAATGCGGAGAACATTGCCGCAAGCTGAAGCGGCGTCACGAGCACCTGGCCCTGTCCGTAGCCGGAGTCCGCAAGCATTTTGTTGTCCATCACGCTGCCGCGGCTGTAAAGCTGGGAGCGGGCAGCACCCAATTCATAGGGCAGCGACTTGTCCATGCCGAGTTTTTCATTAAAATATGCAATGAATTTCTCCTGACCGATTTTCAGTGCAACATCCGCAAAGTAAATATTGTCGGAATGCAGCATACAGTTTGTCATGTTCATCGGTTCCGTGCGATGATAGACGCGCGTGCGCTTTATGCGCGGCCAAGGCCATTCCCCGTAACCGGTCGGCTTCCAGTAATCATTATCGATATAGCCGGTGAAAACATAATTCTCATTCACCGTACCCGTATCAAGCGCAGCAGCAGCAGTGAACGCCTTGAAAGTTGATCCCGGCGGGTAAAGTTCCCTTGTTGCGCGGTTTCTGAGCGGCTCATTCTCCTGATCTTCAAGGGCTTTGTATTCATCGCCGCTCATACCCTTTATAAACCTGTTTAAATCATAGGAAGGATTGGAAGCAATTGCATTCACTTCTCCCGTTTTCGGGTTCATAACAACGACCGCGCCCGCCGTGTCCGTACCGAAAAGCACAAGATCCAGCAGTTCCTCTGTGCGCTGCTGCAATTTGAAATCGATCGTCAGCATCACATCGCTGCCGTCAACTTTATCTTTGCGATAGATGACCTTTTTAACGGCTCCGTCCGTTCCGCGGATGAAGAAATAATAGCCGTCCTTGCCGCGGAGCTCCCTTTCGTAAAGCTTTTCTATGCCGCTTTTACCGACTTTGCTGTCAGTAGTATATAATCCGTCATTCGGATCGCGTCCCTCGTTATATGTCTGTATCTCCTCCCATGTTGCAAACGAAATATAGCCCAATGTATGCGCAAGCAGGCTCCCGTAAGGGTAATACCGCTTTGAACCGTAGTGCTCGGTGTCAACATGAACTCCGTTTACGGCATTCAGCTGCTCCTGCTGTTCAACGGTAACTTCATCGGGCATCGCCTGATAAACGGTGATGAACTCGTTTGTGTTCTTTCCGAATTTTGTTCGCAGCTCTGCGGCATCCAAACCGAGCACGGCGGCAATTTCGGCAGCAGCGGCATCGAATTCCGCCGAGAAGCGTGTATTCAGATACTCCGCATCGGAATAAAGCCTGTCCGCTTCCTTTTCCGCATCCTGCTCGCTCATGCCGGCATTTTCCTGCATTATTTCATCCGTAAGCACTTTTTTCGGTGCAATTTCGCTTAAAAGCGCATAAACAGTAACAAGGCGGACATTGGTTGCAACAACAGCTCCGTGAGAAACGATATCGCCGCGCTCTGCCGCAAGCGTTGCTCTGTCGAACGTGTCGCCCCATGCCATATCCGGAAAAATGTGGCTCGGCTGCCATACAACCCGCCAAAGATTATTCTCTTTCAGAAGAGTCATCTCGTATTCGTTTGTCAGGTCGCCCGCGGATTGTGTCTTATATGTCATCGTGTATTTAATGACTTTTTTTGAATTTCCGGAAACGTTCTCTTCAGCAATATTGTATTCAATATCGTTCACGCCGAGCAGCGAAAACAGGCTCTCGTAACGCTTTTCGAACTGGGCGAGAGTTATTGTGTTTTTATATGCTTCAATGCTGTCGTCAACGGCATTCTCCGGCGCAACATGAGCACTGATGAAGGAAAAAGCTTCCGTAAACTGCCCGTTGCGTATTGAATTCATGAACAATGTGAACGCCTGTTCGTCCCCGGACGCCGTCTCCCGGCTGCATCCCGCAGCGAAAAAAACCGTGCAGCATAAAGAAAGCAGCATCAGAGAGGAAAGGATAAAGCAAAAAAATCTTTTTGTTTTTGTTCCGAAAGTCAGTTTCATTCCTATTTATACCTCGATATTTATACCTCGATACTCATACCCCGATTTAATTCTTTTGTTTTCAAATCTTTCGAGCTATAATCATGCATTATAATTATACTACCGAAGTGAGAATATGTAAAGCCGCATTGCCCGTGGTTTATGTCGTCGGCAGCAATATCGTGTTTCGATTCGCTGTTTTCTGTTTTTTTTAAAGAAAGCGCGTTTAACATCAGCTGCCGTTGCACACAGTTATTCGCACGGCGGCAGTCTTTTTTAAACCGTCAGGGCGGTTTTCCGTCGGCAATCAGCTTTTTGGGATAAAAAACTCTCAATATGCGCATTATTTTTCGGATTCTGTTGACATATATGCAAATCTGCATTAAAATTTCAATCATGACAGATTCAAAAGAAATGATAAAAAAACTGGGTTTGACCCCGAACAAGGCTCTGGGGCAGAATTTTCTTATCGATACCGAAGCGATAAGCCGCATTACAGCACTTGCAGACTGCCAAGGCGAAAACGTGCTTGAAATCGGTCCCGGGCTCGGTGCATTGACATCCGCTCTTTCGGAAAAAGCGAAAAATCTGCTTGCGGTTGAAATAGACCGTACACTTTTCGGAATTCTTGCGGATGAATTCGCGGATAAACGCAGCGTGCAGCTCATTTGCAGCGATTTTCTGAAGGTTCCGCCTGCAAAAATCTCCGATGCATTCGGCGGAGAGCCTTTTACTGTTGCTGCAAATCTTCCGTACTATATAACATCACCTATTTGTATGCGGCTGATTGAATCCGGACTCCCTGTAAAGCGCATGGTGCTGATGATGCAGGTTGAAGCAGCAGAGCGGTTCTTTGCGGCACCGCGTGATGTGAACTACGGGCCGCTCTCGATTGTTTCCCGGTATCTTTTCGACATTTCAACCGAACTGAAACTCTCACCCGCGGCATATTACCCCGAGCCGTCGGTTCATTCCTGTGTGCTGAAATTCGAACGAAACGGCAGCGAGCTTCCGCCGAATTTTATAAAGGTGCTTCGTGCCGCATTTGCGATGCGTCGAAAAACGCTCCGAAACAATATGCTGCAATTGATTCCGAAAAACAATGTTGACGAAGTGATTTCCGATGCCGGGCTTTTGCCGACCGTCCGAGCCGAAGAGCTTGCAGCGGCCGATTTTGTGCGGCTTGCCGATTCATACAACCGTTACGGCAATAAAGTATCGGAAGCAGATCCGACCTGCGCCGAATAAGCAGCACGGTCAATAAGTGCCTGACAAAAAACGATGAGACGGACTGCCGCAAATTTCGCGGCAGTCCTCATTTTTACGGATTAATAAACCTTTGAAATCGTGAACTTTTTGAGAGTTTTCAAAAGACTTGCCGCTGCGGTTCCGCACCGAACATATGGCACAAAAAAACCGCTCAAATTGTTTGAGCGGTTTATGGAGCTGGTGATCAGATTCGAACTGACTACCTCGTCATTACCAATGACGTGCTCTACCTACTGAGCTACACCAGCGTTGCTTCCCTGCGGAACGTGTTGTATTATAACTCACTCTGCGGACAATTGCAACCCCTTTTTTTAAAAATTATTATATATTTTAATTTTCCTGTCGATTTGATATTCCGGCTCCCTGTTCATCGTATTCGTCCCGAACGTCTTCCGCCTCCGTTTCAATTGCCAATCGATGCGTCAGCAAAATTATATCATTCCCGAATGTTGAAGTTCGGCACAAATTTGGCTATAATGATAGATGTTGAATAATGTGCTTTTTTTCGATACGCTGCTCTTCAATCAAGCGCAATCGGCAAAAAAACACATTGAGGATTAAATTTTCACGGAGGCTGCTCCTTGGACAACAATAATCGTTTCACAGTGTCCCAAACCCTTTTCCGCAATCGGAAGGGTGTTTTGGGCATAGATTTCCGTTCACCTTTCGGCGTTCTCGTCTGTGCGCTGGCGGTGTTCGTTTTTGCGCTCGTTTCCCTTGTTATCGTTCATTTTTCACTTAAAGCGGATCATGAACGCGCCGTACGCACCTACAGAGAAAACAACTGGCTCAAAACCACCGCTCAGGCGGACGGAACCACGCTCGTTACCGGGAAAAGCAGCGGCACGTCATACCAATATATTGAGGACAACCGTATTATTCCCGGCGTCACAATTTCCGGTGTTCCCGTCGGCGGAATGGATTACGAAAACGCACGCAATGCAATGCTTGACGCGCTGAGTGCGGAGTTTTCGAAAATCAACATTTCCGTAACGGTGGACAATGTTACCATTGTTCTCACCGCATCGGATTTTCGCATTACGACAAACATCAACGAGCTGCTCAGCTCTGCGTTCAAACTCGGCAGAAGCGATGCCGACCCTTATCAGAATTATCTGAAGCGCATTGAAATTGCCGAAAATGGTTTTGAAGTCGGCAGCTACACCCTTCGGATGGACGAGGAGAGCATTGCTGCAATCGTATCCGAAGCAGCTGCTCAGCTGGATCACCCCCCTATTGAGCCCTATGTGACGCTTTTGAACCGTGTCGGCGGCGGCAAACCGGGTTACGGCACGGGCGGCGATATTTCAACCGTTTGCAAAACTCAAACGGTCAAAGCTCCCGACGGAACAGTTGTCGGAGAGATCCTTTTTCATACCGGCAGCAACGGCTTCTGTCTTAACCGCGAAGATATGCTGAAGCAGATTTCCGAAGCGTTCAATTCCGGGAATTATAACGCGTCTCTTTCACTCCTCCTCGAAGAAGTTGAACCCGAAGGCGATGTGAACACGCTCATTGACTCAATGCGTGAACTCTCCCGTTTCTCAACCGAATTTGCAACAAGCAACGAGTCCCGTTCCCGCAACGTTCAAAAAGCGGCCGGGCTGCTTAACTGTGTTATTCTCGAACCGGGCGAAGAGCTCAGCTACAACGAGCTTCTTGGGCCGCGCACCGAAGAACTCGGCTGGCTTCCCGCGCACGGGATTTCCGGCGGCAAAGAATATATCGACACTCCCGGCGGCGGAATCTGTCAGGTAAGCTCAACACTGTACAATTCATTGCTGCTTATCGGTCCCGATATTCGCATCGTCAGCCGCTCCCATCACTCAATCCCCGGAAGCTATGTTGCAATGGGACTTGACGCAACCGTTTCGTATTACGGACCCGACCTTGTGTGGAGCAATGCAGCGGAATCTCCCATGTTCCTTTTTGCCTATGCGGACATGCGGACAAAAACAGTTTACACCTTTGTTTACGGCACGCAGCCCGATGACGGCACGCATTACAAAATCTGGTCGGATACCATAGAAAAGCTCGACCCTCCCGAACCCAAACGCATTGCCGAACCGCTTTGGCCGACAGGATATTCGAAAATGGTCATTTCGCCCCGTTACGGCTACGTCGTTGAAGTTTACAGGCAGCTTATCGGTGCGGACGGTCAGCCGGCAGGCGATGTTGAAAAGCTCTACACCGACAAATACGTTGCCGTGCAGGGCGAGCTGCATTACGGCACCGGCAGCTCGACTCTTCCCGTGCCGAACCGCTGAAAATAATTGCCAACCGCTATTGACAAAAACCTGAATTGCTATTAAAATGTATTGAAGTTTCGATTCGACCAACGAACTAACCGGAAGGAGACTAATGATGAACAAGAAAGTATTTGTAAAACTTATTGCACTGCTTATGGCGGCTGCAATGCTGCTCGGTGTCTGCGCCTGCTCCGCAACCGACAACAACCCCACCATCGGCAAAATCGGCAAGGTGAAAATTACACTTTCACAGTACCAGCAGATTTATCAGCAGTACAGCTATTACGCAAAGAGCATGGATGATTTCAACGGTTTTATTAAAAACCAGCTCATCACCTACGGCGTGACTCTTAACAAGTGCTATGAACTCGGCCTTGACAAAGAAATCAGTCAGGACGAGCTTCAGAAGAACGTTGATGCTAAGCTTGATCAGGCAATTGCAAGCTACAAAGTCGATGCAAGCATCACCGACGAGGCTGCCATCCGCGAAAACAAGCTTGAGCAGTTCAAAGCGGCGCTTAAAAAGCAGGGCACTTCCTACAAAGCATACATGAAGTCCCTCAAGCAGTCCGAGCTTGAATCCATGATGATGGAAATGCTTCAGGAAAAAATCTATTCCGAAGTTAAATTTGATGCATCCGCTTTTGAAAAATACATCAGCGAGAACACTCTCTCCCAGAGGGATAGCTACGGCAAGGACGTTTCCGCGTTCATGACCGCTTACAACTCCTACATCAGCGGTTCCGGCATGATCCCCCTCTACACTCCCAACGATATGTTCACCGTCAAGCACCTTCTCGTTCAGTATGACAACTCTGACAAGGTCAGCGATACCGTTGAAGGCGTTTTCACCGATGAACAGAACAAAAAGCTTGATGAAATCCGCAAAGCGCTTGAGAGCGGCATCTCCCTCGACGAGTTTGTTGACAAGTATGTCACCAACGGCGATTACCAGAGCGACACCGTATTCGTGTCCGCAACGCCCGACCCCTCGGCCACTCCCAATCCCGATGCAACTCCCGAGCCCACTGCCGATCCCGATTCCCCCGGCGGCTACAAAGAGCACGGCTACATCATGAACGAAGACCTTCTCAGCAAATATTTTGACGGTTTCGGTGCAGCAGCCTGCCTGCTTTTCTACGGCGATGATTGGAAGATTCCCGTTGAGTCCGCATCCCCCGCACCCGATGCAACCGATGCTCCCGCAACGGATGCTCCCGCAACGGATGCTCCCGCAACGGATGCTCCCGCAACGGATGTTCCCGCAACAGATGTTCCTGCAACCGATGCTCCCGCAACCACCGATGTTGCCTCCACCGACGTTCCTTCAACGGACGCTCCCGCAACCACCGATGTTGCTTCCACCGATGCTCCCGCAACGGATGCACCCGCAACCGATGCTCCCACCACCGATAAACCCGCCGACGGCGAGACCGACCCCGTCAAGAAGTACGGCATCAAGATATACACCACCACCGACGGACAGAAGATCGCAGAAGTCACCACAAAGACTTCCGGCGGCGGCGTACACTTCATCTTCATCAACGAAAGGCTTGATGCAGGCGATACCGTTATCAAAGCTGAGAACGATGATGCAGCTTACAGGAACGCCAAGAAGTTCTACACCGAAAAAATGGAACAGGATCACTACTCCGAATGTTTCACTGAGTGGAAGAACAATACAAAGATTCGCATGAACGACAAGTATATCGACACTTATGCAAAGCAGTTCCTCGGCATTGCCTGATAGGTATTTCGAAAAGAGCTGAATAAGCTAAGCGATATCCGAACAAAAACCCCCGAGAAATCCGTCAGTGGATTTCTCGGGGGTTTGATGTATCTGTCTTAAATCACGCAATCACGTTTATAAGACTCTCCGGCAGAAGGCAGCAGCCGCAGTCCGATTCAAATGCAATCAAAGAGCATTCCTCGAAACAGAGCAATTTTTCATCTTTCAAAAAGCTTACTGCCAGTCGTATATTCATTCCTCCGCAGGCATCCGCTGCGCCGTTGCTCCGTGCACTTTCGATTATGCGTTCCGTTTCCTCTGCATCCGTTTTTTCAACCGAAACCACGGTGCATTCCACGTACTCGGGATAAAAGTCGGCCGCCTCGTCACCGCAAAGCTTAACGACAAGTCTGTGCAGCAGCAGCGAACGAATTGATTCACCGAGTTTTGATACGCCCGACGTCGGAACAAGCTTACCGCAGCCTTCCCGCAGTGCAGACAGGTGAGCAGGGTGCAGCATTTGTTCTAAATTGACCGTTTCACCCGTATTCAAAAAATTCTGCAGTGCTTCCGCAACGCGAGCTGAATCTTCTTCACCGCGCTCTCCGCTCACGGAAGCCGGGATGTTCGGCTGTTCGCAGCTTTCATCAGAATGCGAGGAATTTGCCGCATATAACACGGACAGCAGCTCATCAACCGAAAACAACTCCGACGACGGGAACGGCATTATCGCCGCCGCAGTTCCCGCAAGCACAATAAAAACCATGCATAAAAGCATGAATGCCGGAATCGGAAGCATCACTCTCCTGCTCCGATGTTTTCTGCCGCATTTCATACTCCACCCTTTTTCATTCATCGTCATGACAATTCCTCCATGCATCCCTTCTGTCGGGTTTATTCTTCCCGCAGAGCATATCGGTATTCTTCCCAATGCATATATTCATCGGGTATTCAAAAAAAGCCCTGCACGCAAGCGTGCAAAGCTTTTTTGAGCAGTTATTCAAAATCAAATATCAGTCTACGATTCCATCGTTGAAGCTTTCCGTATCACCGTAGGACGTGTAATTCGTTCTGCCGCGATGTTTGGGCTTTGAGTACGTTTTCGGCACTTTTTTCACGCAGTGAATCAATGAAAACTCGCGTTTTGCAATATCCGTTATTCCGCGATTCAGGCAGCTTACGCCGTTCGAATAACGAAGCAGGCGAATTCCGAAGATTCTGAAAACGAGTGCAGCCGCAAGCGCAATGTACGGGTGCGCAGTAAGCTTGACAGAGGCGGAGATTTGCAGCTCATTCTGTGCACCGAACGCTGCAACGGCAGCGCCGAGTTTTGCATTGCCGATAAGCACCGCAATTATCAACACCAGCAATCCGACAATGTACATCGTGCTGCCGACACGCGCAAAATAGTAGCGCAGTTTTCCCCTTGAAAACAAACCGATAATCCCGAACAGCAGGAAATGAATTCCGCAGAGCATAAAATAGCTTTCAACTGCAAGCAAAATACCCTCCGCTGCCGTGATCAAATCCGCGTATTGATTCATATCCGTGCCGAAAGTTCCGGCAAGTCTTGACACCATGCCGCAATAATATGAGAACTGCGGTTTAAGCTGAAGAATTGTCAGCCTGTCATCAACAACATTTGCCGAAACATATTTCACATTCAGATGAAACCACGGCATCGCAAGGCTCAAAATCAGCAGCAATGCAAACACAGCGCAAAGCGGTTTGCTGAAATTGAATTTGCAGCGTTTTTTTCCGGAAACCTGAGCCGCTTCACCGCTGAAGCTGTCATCAACAACGGTTCCCGTGCTGTGTGAATCCCTCACGAGTTTTCTTCCGCAAAGCGGGCAGTACTCGCCGGACTCAACCTCAATTTTGCAATCAGGACAATACATTTTTTCCTCCAATCCTTATTTACCCGAAATTTTTTCAGGCTTCAGTATGTGATTTTTATGTCATTCGCACTGAAAACAATGTTTATTGTGCCAAGCTCGTCCGTACGGTATATCTCAGCATTAACCTGCTTCAGTTTTTGAATTGTATCGTAGTCGGGATGTCCGTAGCTGTTGCCTTTTCCGACGGAAATTATTGCGTATTCCGGGCTGACAGCCTCCAAAAAACCGAGAGAGGAGCTTGTCGTTGAACCGTGATGCGGCACTTTCAAAACATCGGCATCGAACAAATACTTCTCATTGTTCAGCATTGCAGCCTGTTCGGAACGCACGGTTGCATCTCCGGTGAAAATCATCGAGTGATTTGCGTATTCCACGCGCATGATAAGGCTCCATTCATTCCAATCCGTCTTTGAATACTCATCAAATTCCGGTACGGGCGAAAGAACTGTCACCTTGCAGTCGCTGTCCCAATCAATAACATCTCCCGCCCATACATAACTGCATGGAATGTCTTTTTCTTCAAGCACGGCGTTGATTCGTTTTTGAATCCTCGTTTCAAGTCCCGCTTCGGACATTACATATTTTCCGACATCAAAGGCATCGAGCAGATACGGCATTGAACCGACATGATCCGAATGGGTGTGCGAGCCGATAACAACATCAAGCTGCCGAACACCCTTTTCGCGGATAAACTGCTCAATCTGCTTTGAGTTTGAGGATTCGCCGGAATCAATCAGCATCGTTTTGCCGTTCGGCGAAATAATGAAGAATGAGTCGCCCTGACCGACGTCAAGCGCGAATATCTGCATTTCGCCGTCAAAATTTCCTGTGGAATTACCCATTCCGGCATATAAACCGTATGCGGCAGCAAGCACGGCAATGATAATGCCGATGATGCGCACACCGATGGGTAAGGACCCTTTTTTATTTCTTTGTTTTTCCATGCTATCAATTATACAGTAATTTGAGCAGAAATTGCAATATATTTATTGATTTTGACAAAGAATTAACGGTTATGCCTGTCTGCCTCCGTGAGCTTGACGTCCTGTGCGTTGGCTTTAAATGCGAATTTGTATCTGCGGATGTTTTTTGCAAAAAATTGCGGTAAAACGCAGGATTTATTCCTCTTCCGCATCCAGATACGGCTTTATGCCGTCGAGCACCGGCAAAGTGATTGTGAATGCCGCGCCTGACTGCATGTTCACGACTCTGATGCTTCCGTGGTGCGCTCTTACAATATCATTTGCCATTGACAAGCCGATTCCGTAGCCTGCTTTTGCGGCAGCTCCGCGATGAAATCGTTCAAACATGAGCGGAAGTTCATCCTCCGGAATGCCCGCACCGTGATCCTCAATGCGAACTTCAATGTTCTGTATGCAGTCTTTGATTATGACGTTAACGGCAGTTCCGCGGGCGGTATGCTCAACGGCGTTTTTAATTATGTTGCTTATCGCCTGCGGCAGCCAAAAAGCATCCGCGGAAATGCAAATTGAATTCTTTGGTTCAAAAAGCAGTTCAACGCTGTGGGCTTCGGCAAGAGGGCTCAGTTCATCGCAGCATTCCTTTATTGCTTCTGAAAGATCGATTTTTTCCGGAACCATCGTTATTTTGCCGGATGCAAGCTGGCTTGATTTCAATACCCTGTCCACCTCGTCCGTGAGGCGGTTCATGCAAAGCTGACTCTTCTTCAAAGCTTCAACCTCATCCGGAAGCTTCAATTTCATTTGCAGAATATCCAGTCGAATCTGCAATGCGGTCGCAGCGTTTTTGATTTGGTGCGCAATGTTTTCAACAAAATGCGTCATTTCTTCTTCACGATGCGCGGAAGCGGCACGCATGAGTGAAAACTGTGCCGTAAGCTCGGAAAATGCGTTTTGAAGATTCGCAACAGCGCCTTCGTTCAATGTTTCCTCAATATCGTCCTCCGGATACAGCAAAAAATGCTCAACCGACTTTGAAAGCCTGTCGAGCTCACGTCTTTGCCTGCAAATATGAAATAATTCACCGCCGAGCGCCGCTGCAAGCAGGACGACAAGCCAAATCAGCCATTGCATTGCGTTTTCTCCGTTCGTTTTCTTCCGTAAAAACTCTTATTGCTCCGTAACGGGCAATGTCCAGCGGTAACCTACGCCGCGCACGGTTTCAATGTAGGGCTTGCCGTTAACCTTTCCGAGTTTGTCGCGCAGCCGACTGATATTCACGCTTAAGGTGTTTGCATCCACAAATGCCGAATCCTTATCCCAAACCAGATACAGAAGCTCCTCACGGGACACGGTCTGTTTCGAATGCGTTATCAACGCCGCAGCAAGCTTTGTTTCGGTTGCGGTCAGCTCAAGCACGTTCCCTTTTCGCCTGATGCGGCAGCTTGCGCTGTCGTAGCTGAGTTCTCCCGTTCTCAAGACTCCGCTGCTCTTTTTTGATGTGCGGCGCAGCAGAGCTTCAATGCGGACAAGAAGTTCATGCATCCTGAACGGCTTTGCAACATAATCGTCCCCACCGGCACGGAAGCCGCGCACAAGCTCGATTTCACTGCTGCATGCAGTTAAAAAAAGTATCGGCACATTTGAAAACTCTCTTATCCTGCGGCAAAGCTCGTAACCGTCATCCTGCCCTAAACGTACGTCCAGAATAACAAGATCCGCACCGCCGTCACGCATTGTCTGCATTGCGGCAGAGGCGCAGTCCGCGCATGAAACGGTATAGCCGTCGCTTTCAAGAATTTCCCGCAGCCCATCGGCAACGTTTTTATCGTCTTCAGTGACAAGTATATGTTTGTTCACGGCACTGCACCTCCTGCCTGTTTTCAGTCATTCAACAACATCCGCATTCCCGTTCGGGGTTCATTGTTTATTATAGCTGATTTGAGACAATCTTTCCATCCTCAATTTTAATTATTCTGTCCGCTTTTTTTGCGATCTCAAGATCATGGGTAACGATTATCAGAGTCTGCCCGAAACGCGCCGCGCAGCTGCTCAGCAGGTTAAGCGTGTCCTCCCCCGCTTTTTTGTCCAAATTGCCCGTCGGCTCATCCGCAAAAATGATATGCGGCTTTGCAAGAATCGAGCGCGCTATTGCAACACGCTGCTGCTCACCGCCGGAAAGCTCATAAGGATACTTTTTCAGCTTTTCTTCGATTCCGAGCATCTTTGTAACCTCTGCAAGAAATGTTTCGTCCGGCTTCCTGCCGTCCAGCCTCAGCGGCATACAAATGTTGTTCAACACGGAGTACTCATCCAGCAGATTGAACTGCTGAAACACAAAGCCCATGCTGCGTCTGCGAAAGATTGCCATTTTTTCGTCAGAGAACGAGAACATATCCACGCCGTCGATAAGCACTTTTCCGGATGTCGGCCTGTCCAGTCCGCTCAGAACATGAAGCAGGGTGGATTTTCCCGATCCGCTTCTTCCGATTATCGCGTAGAAAAGTCCCTTTTCAATCGAAAGATCGACTCCGTTCAATGCGTTCACCGCTCCGGATGATGTTTTGTACTCTTTGTACAGTTTTTCTGCCTGCAAAATAATTGACATAGTTTTTCTCCTTATATTTCATAATAAATTTTCGTCCAAGATTCATCTTTCGTTCAAAACGGCCGTTCAGCGTCCGCGAAGCATTGCCGCAAGATCGTTTCGCGTCAGTCGATGCTTTGCTGCACGGGAGAGCAGGATGAGTATCGCTGCGCAGCTAACCGTAATGAGCACAACCGTCAGCGCGTTCGCTCCCCCCTGTGCAAGTCCCGAAAGACCGGATTGCACGAAATCAAGCACATTCATATCTGCATTCACTTCCTGCCGATGGTTATAACGCGAAATTGCAGAAGCAAACATATATGCCGCATACACGAGCCAGCCGCACAATATTGCTGCTGCACCGCGCAGCGCGGCACGGCAATTCAGCTGCCACCGAAGCTGACGTTTGGACATTCCGAGCGCACGCAGAATGCCGAATTCGCGCTCTTCTCCCTCCGCTTCAAGCGTCAGAATGTTTCCGATAAGCAGCAGCATGACAAGTGCGATGCAGCCGCATCCCGAGTAAATCAATATGAGCTTTTGCAGATCCTCCTGTATATACGCTGCATACTGTTCACGGTTGTTGTTCATTGAAATGCTTTGTTTGGCAGTTATTTCAGCAAGCACACTGTCCGTTGAAACATAGCCGGCATTAAGGTCGGTATATACATTCGCAGTGTTACAGCCGTATTCGGCTTCAACAGCGTTTTTGTCACCGGTAACAAAGCTCCCGCAAAGGCTGCCCGGCTCGCATTCCGTCAGGATGTTTTTCAGGAATTCGTCCGAACAGAATACTGTGTACGGCTGATAAGCACCTGTGAGAATCAGATTGGTTTTTTCGTGATCGAATTCTGCCACGGCAGCGATGCTTACGTTTTTTGTGAGCAGCTTGCTGTAAGCGCCTAACCTGCATGCATCTTCCTCCCGAATGAGTTTTGAACCGTAGCAGCCGACTGAAATTTCATCACCGGCCGATAAATCGGCTGCGCCGAAGTGTTCACGATTAAAAAACACTCCGCCGTCCGTTCCGACAGGAAAGGACATTATGACGCCTTCTCCGTTTGAAAACGCCCGCCATGCCGCCGCATCAACAGCGGAAGGGTCAATCAATGTGCCAAGGCTTTCCTCCGATAAGGCATACATGCACACGGCTGCACCGTCCTCAAACTGAGGGTCATATTCACGCAAAGCGGTGAAAAGGCTGCTGTTTTTGTCGCCGTCGAACGTCAGCTCCACCGTCATCGAATTAAATGCAGCTGCCTTTGTGACGCCGGGTATGCTCTGATAGGTTTTCAGCATATCCGCAGTAATAAGCTGTGCATTTCGACCATCCCTGATAAATGCAACCTCCGAAGATTCCGCATTCAGAACATATGCAGGTTGATTTTGCCATTTATGCATATCGGCTCTCGGATAAAGTGATTCCAGAATGCCGAATATAACCGCACCGCAGAATACAGCGGCAAGCAGCACGACCGCAGTGCGGCGGAAAACTTCAAACGCATGCGCACGTCGGCGGGCTGTATGCATCCTGCCCGTCAGCGGCTCTGAAAGCGCGATGCGGAAAACAGTCATTCGCGCCGCAAATATCCCTGCAATCCAGCACAGTGCCGTGACTGCAAGCTGCGACAGCGGAACGTCCACCTGCACCGGTGCGGATTTTGCATACACAAACAGCTTCAGAATCAGCTTTGTTATAATGGTTCCGAGCAGTGTTCCCGCTCCAAGCGCAGGCAGGCACAGAATCAGCGTTTCAAACGTCAGCAGCAGTCTCAGCTGCCGTTTTGTTATGCCTATACTTCGGAAAAGAGCGATTCCTCTGACCTGCTTGCGGAGCTGAACAGCGTATATGCAGACCACAGCAATAACGGTCACGGCAAGAATCAGGCAAATATAAAACGAATGATAATTCGCTTCACCTTTATCCGAGAATGCGGCGGTGTTTATGCAAACAGCTTTGTCCGCATTTGTTCCGCGACGTGTTTTTTGCATGTATGCATTGATACTCTCCGCTGCCTGTCCGCGTTCCGCTTCATCAACTTCAAAAAAGAATTGACGGTTTGCTGCCGCGACCGAAACATGCGCCGCCCCCGCTGTGGACTGCTCATTCATCTGCGCAGCTGTTTCAATTGCTTTGGTCCGCAAATTTTCTCCCGCCGTATTTGTGATAAGCGCACCGCAAATCGGCTTTGAAAGCTTGTTCTCGCTCAATTGCCAAAGGCTCGAGTATTCGCGCAAAACACCGCACAGCGTGAAGGTGCATTCAACCGGGATTTTTATCCCTTCAACGGATTCTTCGGATTCGGCATCAAAAAGAACGGTGAAGGAAATCTCCTGTCCGATCGTATAATTCTTCCCGAGTTTCGAAAGAGCGGAAGCCTCCAACGCTATTTCGCTGTCATGCTGCGGGAACTCTCCGTCCTGCAATTCGATTCGTCCGATTTTGAGCAAATTCCCGTCAGCCGAACCTACGGATGTGACCGCGACGCCGCTTTTTGATACTGCCTGACCGTACACCGTCGCCGCTCCGATCTCTCCGATGCCGTTCACCGTGCTCAAAAACTCCGCATCGCCCTCAATTCCGTACGGTATTGCGCCGTACCATGCGCCGTAGGTGTTCAGCCTGTATTCCGCATTCGTTTTTATAATGCTGCCCGTTATGCAAAGCGTAACAAGCACAGCGGCAAATGAAATTGTCAGAATGATAACCGTAAGCAGGCTGCTGCGCTTTTTTCCTTTCAGCCCATGCAGCGCAAGTTTGAAAAGCTCTTTTTTCATTTTGCTCATTCCTTTCCGTTTTTTCGATTTTGCTTGAGTTTCCGACCGTGTAACGGCCGACTCCGCTCGGCAGCAGTGTCTGCTTAAACCAATCTTTGCCGGCTCTGTAATGCATTGCGATTTAACTCATGCTTTTTAAGCAGGCAGGCACAACATCCGATGTTATCCGCCTTTCAACAAACAAAAGTATAGCATGCCATGCTTACAACAGGCTTTCAGCCGTGCTTACAGTTTTGTAAGTTTCGTGCCGCATATCCGAACTTAATCGGTACTTACTTATTATATCACAACTTCGCTGCAAAAAATTGCCGCGCCGAACCGCCGTCCGACACGTTGCAAATGCGCGATAAAGCGGCTTCTCATAAGGCGAAATAAGTATATTCCTGTTTTTTCAATATATTTGCATTATTCAGGTTGACTAAACGATGAACATTGAGTATAATGTATCAGTAATTCGAGTCGGCCGCGGTCGGGTTGAATCATTCATTTCCCGCAAGAGAGAGGGGGGAAACTGATAATGGAAATCCGTGTTGGTGAAAATGAATCCTTGGAAAGCGCAATTAAACGTTGGAAGCGTAAATGTGCTCGTTCAGGTATCCTTGCTGACGCAAGAAAGCGTGAGCATTACGAAAAGCCCAGCGTAAAACGCAAAAAGAAGGCTGAAGCTGCAAGGAAACGCAAGTATTAATTGCATTCTGCTTTACCGTTTTTTCAAAATGAATCGGCTTTGCTGTCGTTCATTTTAAAAAGCGAATATGTTTAATCGAAGTGCAGAAGAGCGATTTCGCCCGTCTGCACTTCTTTCGTTTTTGTCGGTTTTTTTCGGCTGACCGCCGTTCTTTCATGTTAACATGGGTTCACTAACACGGATTCAGCCGTCAGTTTTTAATCATCCTGCCGATTTCGGTGGACTCTATATACCTTTCTTTAATCGCCTTCAATTCCGTCATATGCGGCTGCGTCATATGGATTTTTTGCAGTTCCGCATTTTCCCATGTTTCGGCAAGCAGCAGTGTGTCGGGATTTTGAACAGAGGCAAAGTATTCGTACCGCCGGCAGCCCTTTTCATCAAGTACCAGCTGAAGGATCCCGCTTGATTTCACATCGTTCAGAAACGCTTCCCGCATTCCGGGTTTTGCGGTGTAGATAACAAACAGATTAAGTTCATCGTTTTCGTTCATATTCAGGTTAGTCCCCTTCAATTATTGTTTGTTCACGGTACAGCAAAACCGCAGCAGCCGTGCCGATTCCGAAACGGAAATCACAAAGCTGCTGCGGCAATTTCAGGTTCTGTCGCAATTCGAAGCTCTCCCTCGACTGCGAAGAAAAAAATCATTATTCGTCAGCTCTGTGCTGAGCAAAGAGCCTGCATGTTCGGCAATTCCGTGTTACGCAGTTACGCAAAGAACTTGCCTATTCGGCAATTCTGTGTTACGCAGTTACGCAAAGAACTTGCCGATTCGGCAATTCTGTGTTATGCAAAGAACTTGCCGATGATATCAACGATTTCAGCACCGATGCGCTTCTGAGCTTCGGTGGTGGAAGCACCGATATGGGGAGTGCAGCTGACATGGGGATGGCTGTAAAGAGCCTCGTTCTTGCTGGGTTCTTCTGCCCAAACATCAAGACCTGCTGCATAAACCTTACCGCTGTTGAGTGCATCAAGCAGAGCTGCTTCGTCAACATTTGTGCCGCGGCTGGTATTAATGATAACAACGCCGTCCTTCATCTTTGCGATATTTGCAGCATTGATGATTGCGCCGCCGTCAACTGCGGGAGCATGAACGCTGATGAAATCTGATTTTGCAAGCAGCTCGTCCATTTCAACATAGTTGATGCCGGTCTGCTCTTCGATGCCGGGAATATGGAAAATATCGAATGCGATAACATTCATGCCCATGCCCTTAGCCATCCTGCCGAGAGCCTGTCCGATTCTGCCGAAACCGACGATGCCCAAGGTTTTGCCGTGAATCTCAATGCCCTTGTATGCCTTCTTTTCCCATTTGCCTTCGCGCATGGTGTGACCCGCAACGCTGATGAAGCGAGCGCAGGAGAGCATATGAGCCATTGCAAGCTCTGCAACAGCATCGCTGGAAGCGCGGGGAGTGTTCATGACCTTGATGCCCTTTTCTTCGGCATATTTGTGGTCGATATTGTCGATGCCGACGCCGCCGCGGATGATGAGCTTCAGTTTGCCGGTTTCGCATGCCGCATCAATGATGGGAACGCGAACTTTGGTTGCGGAACGAACAACGAGAACATCAAAGTTCTTTACCTGTTCTGCAAGCTCTGCCGGCTCATAGAACTGTTCAACGACTTCATGACCCTGTGCGCGCAGTGCGGCAACAGCATTCTTTTCCATACCGTCTGATGCAAGAATACGCATAGTATAATCTCCTTAGTAATGTATAATTTATCAATTGGGTGAAAACTGTCGCGGGCAGGGTGCGAAACGCTGCCCGCAGCAGTCGGCTGCATTTTTAGTGACAGCAAACGGGCTCAGGCTCAGCCCTTGTAATTTTCCTGCTCGTATTTGCGGAGGAAATCAACAAGAGCAACAACGCCTTCCTTGGGCATTGCGTTATAAATGGAGGCGCGCAGACCGCCGACGCTCTTGTGGCCCTTGAGGTTGTCAAAGCCCGCTGCCTTGGTTGCTGCAACAACTTCCGCATCTGTTTCTTTAGAAGCGGTTACAAAGGGAACGTTCATGAGGGAACGGAATTCCTTTTCAACCGTGCCGCGGAACATCTTGGACTCATCGAGGAAGTCGTAAAGGATCTTTGCCTTTTCTTCGTTCATCTTTGCCATAACTTCAAGGCCGCCGATTCTCTTGAGGTACTTGAATACCTGACCGCAGACGTAAATGCTCCAGCAGTTGGGGGTGTTGTACATTGAGCCGTTGTTTGCATGGGTAGCATAGCTCATGTAGGTGGGAACGAACTGGGGCAGATCCTCACGGATGAGGTCTTCACGCATGATTACGATTACCATGCCTGCCGGGCCGATGTTCTTCTGTACGCCGCCGTAGATAACGCCGTAATCGGAAACATTACAGTGCTTTGACAGGAACATTGAGCTCTGGTCGGAAACAAGAATCTTGCCCTTGGTGTTGGGAAGAGTCTGGTATGTGGTTCCGTGAATCGTCTCGTTTTCGCAGATGTAAACATAATCCGCATCCTCACTGATGGGAAGATCGGAACAATCGGGGATGTAGCTGTAATTGCGATCCTCGCTGGTTGCAACAAGGTTGATCTTGCCGTATTTCTTTGCTTCGTTATATGCCTTTTTGGACCAGTTGCCGGTTACGATATAGTCAGCAACGCCGTTTTTCATAAGGTTCATGGGCAGCATTGCAAACTGAAGCGTTGCACCGCCCTGAATGAACATGACCTTGTAGTTATCGGGAATGTTCATAAGGTCGCGCAGATCCTGTTCGGCTTCGTCGATGATCTGCTGGAAAACCTTGGACCTGTGGCTCATCTCCATGACGCACATGCCGCTGCCTTCATAGTTGAGAAGGTTGTCGCGCACACTCTCAAGAACCTCAACGGGGAGGATGGAGGGGCCTGCGGAGAAGTTATAAACACGATCGTATTTCATAGCAAAAACTCCTTTAGAAAAAATAGTTCGCTTGTTTTTGGGAAGCCGGGCAGCGGTTGATTCAATGCTGTTCAACCTTTTCCCGAGAAATTCCCGTTAGATTGATTATAACGCTAATTCATGCCTTATTCAACCGCGAAACCGAGTTTTTTGCCTATATATTTTTTCTAATATTTTCTAATATTTCTGCCGCCTTCGTCCTGTTGTTTCGGCAGAATTCAGCCGTTCAGAATATATGTTCCGAGGTTCAGGTAACCTGCAAAAAGCAGCCACGCGATATACGGCAGCATCAAAATACCCGAAACTTTATCAAGTTTGAAAAACCTGCATGTCATTACAATCACGGTGATGAGCAGCATCACAAGCAGAACGAACGCCGCAAGGCGAAGATTAAGCGTGAAAAACAGCGGCGTCCAGAGCATATTCAAAATGAGCTGAACGAGGTAAACGCGGAGCGCACACGCCGCCTGCCCGCCGATATCCGAATTGTCTCCGCACCGAACTGTTTTTCCGCTGCGGTCCTGCTTGCCGATAATATATATTCTTGCTGCCGATATTCCCATTAAAACGAACAAAATTGTCCACACGACCGGGAAAAGCCACGACGGCGGTGCAAGCGGCGGCTGTCTGAGCGCGCCGTACTCCTTCATGGCGGACATTGCAAAGACGGAAGATATCCCTCCCGCCGCAAGCGCAGCCGCAATAGAAACGATGTACACCCATGTTTTGCTGATTTTTTTCGATTTCATAAAAGATTCCTTTCAACCTTTTTTATTTGCACTCGAAGCTGCATTCCGAAAACTCCGGGCGGCTCGGATTTGCCGCCGCTTTTGCTCATTCAGGTGCAGCTTCCATCAGCATTATTTGAAATTTTGCTAATATATATGCCCGATTGCCGCAAAAGTGCTTGCATATTGCTTAAAAAGGTGATAAAATACCGATGTTTGATTTTCGTCCCGTGTATTCGTATGCGGTTTTGCAGGGTATGTTCCGCATTCTGCGGTTTTTCCTTCAATCGCATTCAACCTCATACACGGCAGATTCGGCAAGGAGGTGTAACGAAATGGGTAAGTTTTGTGAAGTATGCGGTAAGGGCGCAATGAGCGGTAATCTCGTCAGCCATTCCAACAGGAAGACCAGGCGTATCTGGGCTCCCAACGTACAACGTGTTAACGTCATCGTCAATGGTACTCCTAAGAAGATGAATGTATGCACCCGTTGCCTGCGTTCCGGCAAGGTTCAGCGTAACGTCTGATTGCTGCTTTCAACGGTATCGCTATGAGAACAGAATTTTCTATGGATAAGATTGTAGCTCTGTGTAAAAACCGGGGCTACATTTTCTCAGGATCGGAAATTTACGGCGGGTTGGCGAATTGCTGGGACTACGGTCCGCTCGGCGTTCTTTTCCTTAACAACATCAAAGGCGCATGGTGGCGCAAATTCGTTCAGGAAAGCCCCTATAATGTCGGCGTTGACTGCGCGATTTTGATGAACCCCGAGGTATGGGTTGCAAGCGGGCACGTTGTCAATTTTAATGATCCGCTCATGGATTGCAGAGCCTGCAAAGCAAGGTTCCGCGCCGATAAGCTTATCGAAGATTATGCCGAAGCAAACGGTCTTGCCGATGTTCACCCCGACGGCTGGACGAACGAACAGATGGAAGCATACATCAACGAAAAGGGCATTGTCTGCCCCGAATGCGGAAAGCATGATTTCACCGGCATCCGCAAATTCAACATGATGTTCAAAACCTTCCAGGGTGTCAACGAAAACACGGCAAACGAGATTTATCTTCGCCCCGAAACCGCGCAGGGCATTTTTGTCAACTTTCAAAATGTTCAGCGCACGATGCGCAAAAAAATCCCGTTCGGGATTGCACAGATCGGCAAATCCTTCCGCAACGAAATCACTCCGGGCAACTTCATTTTCCGCACAAGGGAATTTGAGCAGATGGAGCTTGAATTCTTCTGCGAACCCGGCACGGAACTTGAATGGTACGACTACTGGCGCAGCTATTGCTACAACTTCCTCCGCAGCCTCGGCATGAGTGAGGAACGGCTGCGCAGGCGTGAACATTCACCCGAAGAGCTTTGCCACTATTCCAACGGCACAACCGATATCGAATATCGTTTCCCGTTCGGTTGGGGTGAACTCTGGGGCGTTGCAAGCCGCACCGATTATGACCTTAAAGCTCATGCGGAACACAGCGGCAAGAGCATGGAATACATGGATCCGTTCACGAATGCCCGATACATTCCCTATTGTATCGAACCCTCCGTCGGCGCAGGCCGCATGGCTCTCGCATTCCTCTGCGATTGCTACGATGAGGAGACTCTCGAAAACGGCGATGTTCGCAACGTTCTGCATCTGCATCCCGCGCTCGCTCCCTACAAGGCCGCCGTTCTTCCGCTTCAGAAGAAGCTCGGCGACAAAGCCAAAGAGCTTTATGCAATGCTGTCCAAGCATTTCATGGTCGATTACGATGAGACCGGTGCAATCGGCAAACGTTATCGCCGCCAGGACGAAATCGGTACCCCGCTCTGCATAACAGTTGATTTCGAAACTGTTGAAGGCGATCCCGCCAACGATATGCAGAAGGACACCGTCACCGTTCGCGACAGGGACACAATGCAGCAGATTCGTTTGCCCATTGACCAACTTGTTCCCTATATCGAGAAAAAAATCGAGTTCTGAGTTTGAGCGGCTTACAGCCGCCAACCATGCATAATCAACCCGCACGGCAGCATTTCCGTGCGGGTTTTATGTTCCTGCTGCATACGGCTGTCTGCATCAAACCGGAAACAACCCGTTGTCAGCACTCGGCACGGAGTCAAGAGCCGATTCACGGAGTCCGCACCCGAAAAAACCGCAGAGCGGAAAGCCCTGCGGTTTTTGGGAGATAAGTGTTGAAAATACTTTAGGAGTTTTCATCCGGCAGAAACTGCTCGGGCAGAGCCTGCCGCGTCATCGAATCAGCCCCTGAGAAGCTTTACGGTTTCGGCAAGCTTTTCAAGATCGGCAGCATTGCAGCGACCGAGCTTCTGCATTGCAACGACGAAATCGGAGAGACTTGCGCCCTCGTTGCCGTTGAGCAGATGACCGCGGGTCTGTGCAACATATTCTGCACGGGTAAGGAGGGGCAGATATTCGAAGCTGCGAACCTTCTTGCCGACGATTTTGATGAAGCCCTTCATGTTGAGGCGGTTAACGAAAGTCTGAACGGTCTGATAAGTCCAGTCATGGCCCTCGATTGCCTGCCAAATGTCGGTGATGATAACGGGTTTGCCTGCTGCCCAGATAATCTCCATTACTTCGAGTTCCGCAGCGGATACGTCTTTGATAATCATAGTCTTTACCTCACATATATTGTATTCACTGGTTATATTCTACTCTGTCCGGCTAAAAATTGCAATACCGCATTCAAGAATTTTTAACAAAAATTGCCCTGTTGCCACCAAAAAAAGCCACAAAACAGCATTTGTACTAATTTTGACTTGTTTAGTACATATAATTGCCACATTTTCTTGTCAGCCTGATTAGTTTGCAGCCAAAGTTAACAGTATGTTAAAAAGGCGTGAAATAAATTTTTTCGCCGTATGTATGGTGCGCAAAGCGAGTTTACTGCGCTGAGCGGAAAGCATTATACAAACTTCCGCATCCTTGCAAGAGCTGCTTTTTCAAGGCGGCTCACCTGCGCCTGACTTATGCCGACCGATTTTGCAACCTCCGTTTGTGTCTTCCCGTTAAAGAAGCGAAGTTGTAAAATTTTTCTTTCCCGTTCCGAGAGTTTGCTCATGCCTGTTGAAATTGCAATGCCGTCCAACCAGCGATTATCGTCCGCCGTGTCATCCTTGACCTGGTCCACAATATAGACCGCATCACCGTCATCCCGAAAAATAGGTTCATTGAGCGAAATCGGATCGGAAATTGCATCCAAGGCGAAAACAACGTCGCTCTCGGGAACGCCCAATTCTGCAGCTATTTCGTTTAAACTTGGTTCAACACCCTTTTCATCAACCAGCCTGCTTCTTACCTGCATCGCGTGATAGGCCGTGTCGCGCAGAGAGCGGCTGACTCTTATGCTGCTGTTGTCGCGAAGGAATCGTCTGATTTCACCGATAATCATCGGCACGGCATATGTGGAGAAGCGGACATTATGGCTCAAATCGAAATTATCGATCGCTTTAATCAGCCCGATGCAGCCGACCTGGAACAAATCATCCGGCTGTTCGCCGCGGTTTGAGAACCTTTGAATAACGCTCAGCACAAGCCGCAGATTCGCCTGAATAAATTCATCCCGCGCCGATTCATCACCTGATTTTATTCGTTCGAGCAGCTCAGTGCTCTTTTTATAGCTTATACGCGGAAGTTTCCCGGTGTCCACGCCGCAGATTTCCACTTTGTTGATTGCCATTGCCGACCTCCGATCCAAGTTTGTTTTTCGGTTAACACGTCAAACAACAAATCTTTGATAAGCAATTGTTATTCAACGTTTTTCTTATATTCAAATAATGGACATTTTCGGAATAATTTATTCAGGTTTTTTTGCCCTTTTACGGCGAAAATCGGAAAAGCAATTGAAATAGTTTCTGATTCGACAAAACTCATCCGGAAAGCGTTTTTTTTGTTTTGTGCAAAAGCATTCTTTGAAGTTCGTGCGCTCCCGACCGCACATCGGGTTCAATGCCGATAAACCGCCGCAAAAAACCCGGCGGAAACGCAGGAGGCACCGGCGGTGTGCTGTATATAAAAATTTTCTTGTTTACATTTTCATGAAATCCTGCTAAAATGCCTTGCACAACGGTTCAGGAGATTTTTGAATATGCTCAGGATTAAAAAATCTGAATTTGTAACGAGCGTCGGTAAAAACGGGGGCTATCCCTCCGAGGGCGGTGCCGAAATTGCAATCGTCGGCAAATCAAATGTCGGCAAATCGTCAATTATAAACTCGCTCTGCAACATGAATAAACTTGCAAAAACATCACAAAAACCCGGAAAGACGCGGCTTATAAACTATTTTCGCATCAACGGGGATTTCTACATTGTAGATCTTCCCGGATACGGCTTTGCACAGGCGTCAAAGCAGGAGCAGGCACAATGGGGCGAACTTATCGAAAGCTACCTTGCCTCCGGAAGGGTGAAGCATATTTTCATGCTTGTGGATATTCGCCACGAGCCGACTCGCGATGATAAACAAATGTTTAAGTACATACTCTATTATGCGATTCCGTACACGCTCATTGCAACCAAAGCCGATAAACTGGCAAAAACGCGACGCAAACAGGCTGCGGTTGCCCGTGCCCGCGAACTCGGCGCACCTCCGTATGCAATTGCATATTCGAGTGAAACCGGTGACGGTAAGCAGGAGCTGCTGGAAAGGCTCGAAGCGGTTGCTTACGGTGACATAATCGGCAATGATTCCGAAACGGAAGCTGATTCAAATCCTTCCGCCCCCGCAGCGGAAACAATTTCGGCGTCCGAAAAAACTCCGGTTTAAGTTTGTTTCGGCAAAAAGGGCGCAGAATCATGTTTTTTGTCTGCTGCCCGATTATTCCGAGCGTTTGCGAAACGAAACCCGGCATATCAAGCGGCAGCTTAAACGGCGGCGCTGATTTGTTTTCGGAAAACTTTTGGGGGACAAATTTTCAATTTTTATGCAATTGCCTATTGACATGACGGGGCAATGTCAGCATAATATGGTAGGCGTTGATTGATGCGGGCAAAAAGCGCAGAGCGTATCCGTCTCAATCACCGCTTATCAAAGCAATGCGGGTCGATTGCCGCACCCGTGTTCATAAAATCAAATCGGCAATAAATAAATTATTTTTTCGAGGGTTAAACCATGGGCTACAAGAAATGTCCAAGATGTGAGTTGAATTATATTCGTGATGACCAACAGCTTTGCGATGTTTGTTCAAGAAAGCGCAAAGCCTCCGATGATGACAACGAGGTTTTGATGTGCATTGAATGCGGCGAGAATCCCGCCATGAAGGGCAAGGAGCTTTGTGCCGCATGTTATAAAGAGAGTCTGCGTCAGGAAAGGCTCGGCAAGCAGCATAAGACCATTGCCGCACTCGACGAAATGGATAATTCAGATATGGAGGACGTCGGTGTGCCCCTTGACGAAGCGGAAATTCCCGAAACGGAAATTCCGGAGCTTGACAGCAGCTTCGATGATGACGATGAAGGCTATATTGACGAAGACCGCGAAAACGGCGACGATTGACAGCATTGCATTGCATCCCCGCATAGCCCCGCTGCTTTATCGGCAGCAGACTGACTGAACGGTAATATTCTGATGAAACTATTCGCAATCGGAGATCTGCATCTTAACGGCAAAGCCGATAAACCAATGGATGTTTTCGGTTCCAATTGGGATAGGCACAGAGAAAAGATATTTGATGCATGGCAGAGTCTCGTCTCCCCAAGCGACTGTGTGCTTGTTCCGGGCGATATCTGCTGGGCAATGTATCTTGAAGATGCCGTTGACGATCTGAACTCAATTGCGGAGCTTAACGGCACAAAGATTCTTATCCGCGGCAACCACGACTACTGGTGGGCATCGCCGACGAGGATACGCGCCGTTTTGCCCGCCGGTATGTATATTGTTCAGAATGATTCGGTTGATATGGGTGCGTTTTCGGTATGCGGTTCACGCGGTTGGATGCTCCCTTCGGCTGCCAACTTCGGAAAAGCCGACGAAAAGATTTTCAACCGCGAATTGATACGGCTTGAAATGTCGCTTAAGGCGGCTCGGCGTGCGCCTGTCATAACGATGCTGCATTATCCACCTGTTGCCGAAAACGGCATGCGGACGGCTTTTACGGAGCTTATTTCGCAGTATCCCGTGCAGCAGGTTGTGTATGGGCATCTTCATGCGCAGTCATGCAGGCTCGGCTTTAACGGAACGCTGGACGGCATACGCTACTCGCTTTGTTCGGCCGACTTTTTAAATTTCGCACCGAAACAAATCGCAGAATTCTGACAAATACTTGAATGTTTGGAACAAAACAGACTGCCGCAAAAGCCGGGTGGTCATAAGACAGTTTCATTCCCGGCAGTAATGTCTGCCGGGAATGTTGTTGCATATATTAAAGCCATATGATAGAATTAAACAAAACAATAAGTCGGAATAATAAGGTAGGTAAGGTCTAACATGCCAACAATTCAGTTAAAGGCGATGACGCGAGAACTATGTCACGAACTG
>ERZ772821.49-NODE-49-length-117037-cov-10.487545_pt1 | contig 117037 bp, 97 predicted proteins | sample MGYA00580859_ERZ772821 | MGnify/ENA primary metagenome ERZ772821 (study PRJEB29015, sample SAMEA2737674) | human gut metagenome | biome: human gut; feature: human-associated habitat; material: faeces | place: China | collected 2012 ...
CGGTATAGCCATGTACCATAAACCGTTCCAATCCCTGACGAATCGTATCCTTTTCCGGACAATAAAAAAGCATCTGTCTCTCCAGTCATGGATAACAAATGCTCCTTAAAGTTCCATATTCTTTTTTCTCATAGGTGTGCCGTTGCAATACAGGTTAAGTGCCATTCTCACCACCTTCATACTACCACTGGTCTGCCAGCCTTCATGCAAGCACTCAGTTTTTACACATCCCGTCTTAAAATCATAGATGCTATTGATATTTCTTCTCGTATCATCGCTGATACCAAGGCAATAGCAAAGTGCCTTGTGGTACACATCCTGATAGCGTACCTCTTTTAATTTTTCATAGTAGAATTTTTCATGTGCTTCGCTGATAAAATTGATTATCTGTTCCTTTTTGTTTTCTGCTCCTAACGCTGTGTTGTTCATAGTGAACCTCCTTTTAAATTGAATTGAAAAAGGCACTCCTAATGGAATGCCCTAATATAAAAAATAGGGACACTCTTTCAAGTATCCCTACGTTCTATCATCATATCTGATAGTTCTCTATTTACTTTCATATTCAGAATTATTTGTGTTCCCACAACCGAGGTCTAATGCCACAACAACCGTTACCTTCCTCACAAGCTCTTTTTCCTTGTGATTTTCAGCAATCCTGTTGAAGCTGAAAAGCTCTGCAAAAGTGCGTAAATTCAAGGATTTCTATATATTCTTTCTGTGTAGTCCTACCACAGTCTCCACATGCGGAATCGTTTTTCACCGCTTTAACAGTACGCGAACCCGCATAGTTACTGAGTTTTTACACTCTTTGACAGGTTGCTAATATCTGCAATCATAAGGTTAGGACATGGCGTACAGACCGTTTGACTTTGTAAACGTGTGGCGGGTACGCCGATATTTTGTAACACTTTTATAATACAAAATTATTCTAAATACTGCTACCAAATTTGGTAATATATCAGTACGCCGATTTGTTTTGGGCATTTTTGCGAATGGCATTAACACCCTTTCAATGTTCACTTTTATTGAAACCTATATTTTCCTTTTCCATGTCCTGTTACAGGTACGATTACCTCACTATCAACCAACAGTTTTATTAACTTGGAAGCTCCTGATGGCTTTAATCCAGTAATTTCTTCAACTATCGTTCTTCCGAAACAATTTTCTTTTCCACATTTTGAAAATATTTCTACTGTATGTATTACCGAAACACGTACATCATAATATATTCTTCTTCGTTTTCATCAATAATCTCGAAGCCAACATTTTTGTACATCTTCACTGCATAGTTTGCTTTCTGTACTGCCAAGGAAGTTTTCTGATACCCTCTTTCTTTTAACTCTTCCAACATCCGTTTCATCAGCATAGTTCCAATCCCAAGACCTCGATACTCTTTATATAACGATATGGCAAAAGACGGAACACCATCTTCTACATGTCCATAATCATCCATATTACGAACCCAGACAGCGCCGACTATCTTTTTGTCAACTTCAGCAACAAAACAAATATCTCCTTCCTGCTTGCCAAAATCCTGCACATAAATCTGTAATTCTGGTGCATTTATAATCTCTTTTGGCGGTGCATCTACACCTTCTGGAATGAAAATTGCTTCATACAGGAAATCATCCAGCAATGCTATTTCCTTGTTATTCATATGCCTTATATTATAACTGATTTTATTATGAAAACCAATCAAAGTTCTAATTTGATTTACATCATATTCTTTAGCTGGAAGAATAACTGCATTTTTACCTATTATTTCTTTTACTATACGTAATTCTAACTCTTGCCTGTGTTTAAAATGACTGATCATATCCTCAAAAGCACTACATTCATGTTTCCTCCCATAAGGAGAGTTCACCAAATATTCTAACATCATCTGATACCATAACTCATTTCCATTCTCATCACAGCGTTCTTTTTGAATTATTTTAATATTCTCTTCCAACTTATCACTATAGAGATAAAATAATATAAACTTCTTTGCATCAATGCACCTAAACAAATTGCGATAGAACTCTATAATTTCTTCATCACTAAGCATATGAAACAAAATTAAATCCTCTATTACATTTTGAAAGAAAGAACATTCAAATAAATATCCTGTATCTGTAAAATTTTTAAACCTTGTTACTATAATTTCCTTTAGCTCCGCCAAAGTTTTTCGCCCATTATAGACTTCATAATTCTCCAAATCTTTATAAAATCCCGGAATATCCGTAATTATCTTAGTGTAAGTAATGATATAATTCTCTTGTTCCCTAACTGTATTTTTTATAATTTCATCCCTTATCGAATTGTATTTTTGCAAAACAGCCTCATATTCCTTCTTCGACATTAAAGCACACCAAGCCAATTCTATCGGAGAATAATCTCCTTCCCTACATACATGTAACTCAGGATTAAACTTCACAATATTATTTATCAGCGTGCTTTTTCCTGATCCTTGAATACCTTCTACAAATATATTTTTCATAAAGCAAATCTCCTTTCAAATTATAATTCAATTACCTTAGTTGCTATTTTTTCGCAAAATTTCCTGTCATGTTCAACAAATAGCATGGTTGGCTCATACTTTAAAATTAATCTTTCTAACTGCATCCGCGAAAAAATATCAATGTAATTTAATGGTTCATCCCAAATATAAAGGTGTGCCGGTGTAAGTAAACTAGTCGCCAACAAAACTTTCTTTTTCTGGCCTTCCGAGTAAGTTTCCATATTTTTAGTAAACTGCTCTCGTCCAAAATCAAGCTGCCGAAGTATGGCACAAAATAAACTCCTATCCAAATCATGCGTTTTACAATAATTTGTAACATTACCTTTAATTCCAATTGTCTCCTGACCAACATATGAAATAACAAGACCACTTGCCACCTCACATAGTCCTTCTTCAATTATACAAACACCTATATTGGAATTACATTTTTCTAGGATTTTTCTAATAATTGTTGTCTTTCCACTTCCATTTTTTCCGGATAATACAACACGATCACCCTTTTTAATGTCAAAAGACAGCCCTTGAAACACTGGTTTATCTGAGTCTTTATATTGCAAACTATACTCTTTTACATTAACAAGACTATTTTTGTAATGAACAAGCTGAAACAACTTTAAATCTTTAAGATATTCTATATCTTCTAAAAGACCCTCCTTTTCCTCAATCTCTCTTTCAATTCGTTTTTCCATCTGCTTTACACGCCTCTGCATCTTTTTTGTTTTGGCTCCTATAAAACTTCTTGTGCTTAAGCATCTGTCATGTTCTTTTATCGGATCAAATCCTATTTTGGTGCGTTCATTTTTATCTGCCCACTTAGCAACCTGTTCTGCCGCATGGTTCAACTTTTGAATCTCCTTTCGGTGTTTCTCATTTTGTGCTATCGCAAATTTATCTTTACGTTGCTTATTCTCCCACCAGACCGAAAAATTACCATTTTGTACTTCGATACTGCAACGATTCAATACCAGACAATGATCTGTGCATGCATCCAACAAATCTCTGTCATGAGAAACCAGTATAAAACCCTTTTTAGAAGCTAAATACACCTTCACACACTCCCTTGCATTTTGGTCAAGATGATTCGTCGGTTCATCAATTAATAAAAACTCATTTTCCTGTGAAAACAAAACTGCAAGTAATATCTTTGTACACTCTCCGGGACTTAAGGTACAATAAGGTCTATACAAAATCTCTGAACTTTCCGATAGCTCTTCCAACTCACAAATTACTCTCCATATTTCACACCCCGGCTTCAAATCTTCCATAAATTCTGCCACAGGCATTTGCTTTTGGTATTCTGCAATTTCATAAGGAAAATAATCAAACTTCGTTGATGCACTTATGGAACCTGTAAACTGATATTTTCCAAGTAATAAATTTAAAAAAGTTGTCTTCCCTTTTCCATTTCTACCAATAAAACCTAGTTTCCAATTTGTATCAATCGAAAATGAAACATTCTCAAAAACATAATCAAAACTCCCTTCATATCCAAAGGTGAGATTATTTATACTAATTTGTGCCATATACATTCCTCCTCTCATGGTTACAATAAAAAAAGAACCATTCGTTGCCAAACAGTTCCATTACATACTATAACCTCATATGGTTCATCAAAAGAAGGAAATACACCCAACATTGTAATCATTTTTATGCACACAAAAAGAGAGGTTATGAGAACATAATCCACTTTTGGCAACATGACAAGTAGTATGGGCGATATCGCTCATACTGCATAAACATTCATGTAATCAAAAGTAAATTATCTTCTCATCTTTTCACCTCTCTCCTTAAGATAAAGCCATTCTAACACTCCGACTTTCCTTTGTCAACAAAGGAATATACTAATTCAACTCATTCCACACATCCACATAATCCTGCAATCCGCCCGGACGCATTGCAATACTCACATAATTTGCCGGTTCTTTCCTTGCAAGTCTGGCAAGAATCCCCGCATCCGCCGGCTCATCAAATACGACCTGCTCCTCTACTTTATCACAGTCAATCACAAGTTGCTTGCCATCCATATCTGTCATAATCACTGCATTTCTGGTATCATCATAAAAGTACAAATTATATTTCATATAATCCCTCTTTTTCCCTAAAGATCAAACAAATTCATCTGATTATTAATAAGTGACTTTACCTTTCTTTCCTTGATTACATCTGTGCTATCTATTTCACCAAACAACAAAGGTGATTTGGGATTGTGCATACCAAAATTCTTTTCTACAGTATTTGAACTATAATTTGCATAACAATACAAACATCCATTTTTGCATGTATTATAGGCTCCTATATCAATACTTGCCACACATCCACATTCTGCTCTTTGATTTGTGTCTTTATCAACATTAAGTTTAAATCCGCCAATTCTCTCTATTCGTTCCCTATCAATACAATGAGCATGCTCAACTCCTATATTATGAAAATCTCCAATTTCAGCACAGGTATCAATATACAAACCATACTCCTTTGCTATTTCTACAAATCTTTGCAATAATTCTACCTGCATTTCATATGTATCTTTGACAATACTTAAGAGCTTTACATTTCTCTCTGTATTTCTATACATATCCATAAAGCTCACAGTACACTTCTCCGTATAATCACCCAATTTTGAAGCTAATACTTCAAAATACTTACAATGATACTCTATTGAGTACTGCTCATTAAAGAATATCGGATCATATCTCCATATAACCTTTTCTTTTCCAATTTCTTTGGATAACTGTTGAAATGTCGGAATAATAATTTTATTTTTTGATGGTAAATTCCTTTCTACATCAGGACCATACGCACTTAATGTAAATTGAAAATAATATGTATAATCATTAATTTGATCCAAGTATGACAACATTGGAGTTGAATTTTTTGTCCAAAATACGATTGCATCAACAACATCTGGAGATAAATCTATCTTACTTACCTGATGTATATTCATCGGATTTCTAACCAATACATATTTCTCTTTTAATCTATTAACCAACCATTCCGAATAGTAAGACGGTATATCTGTACGTCTACTTGCACTAATAATCATTTCTATCATCTCCTGCTATAATACTTCAATCAAAAGCTGCGCACTTGAACACACTTCCCATGGCTGATATGTAGAAAGTCTATCAGGAATATTATATACAATACGATTTGATTCGTGTTTTATACCATACCTCTGAAATTCGTTCCTTATATTGTAATCAAAATAATATCCTTGACTATTTTCTATCAGACCCTCACCATCTAACTTTTCAACCAATTTCTCAAAATAATCGCGACCTCTATTATTGCTATTTACATCATTAATGAGAACCACTAATGGCTTTCCTTGTTCCTTATGTAAAATAATATTCTGAACCAATTTTTCAAAAAAACTCTCTATCTCACCTATTTGCCCTGAATTATAGAAATGTGATATAACATATTGCAATACAATAACGTTTGCATTTGAAATGTTATATTCTTCCGTTACGGCATCCATATATTTAAATTGGGTTCTTCTTAAAGTTTTTGTTTTATATGATTTAATTTGCTCATGTATTGGTTTCCATTTTTCATTAACATCTATACCGATATAACTTACAGATTTATCATATGATTTTTCATGGCAATATCGTTCAAATGCCATTAAATCTGGACAACCACCGCAACCAATAGACAAAACATGGTAATCATTAATTTCTTCAAGTGCTTGGCTCTTTCTCATCAGATACAAAAGTTCAGAAGCATATTTGGCCGAGTAATCACACACGTAAAAATTAAGCATTCTACTACAGTCGTAATCTTTCTTTCCATTTGGATATCTCCCTGGGTAATGTACCTCCTCCAAACAATTTTTGCAGTTACCTTCGCATTCTCCTGGACAACCATTTTGATGATCACAAACAAAACAATCTGTTTGTTTGTATTGCTTGTCGCAGTATCCTATTATAGTTTTTATCAATGCTTTTTTTCTTAACTTTGATAATTCTACTTCCGTTAATCGAGAATTATAGAAATCAACTTGCATACTACTATCATTTTCTTCACCACACAAAGGACAAATATCATATTCTCTTTCACGCATTCCTTCTAGTTGTTGTTCAACCCTTTGCTTGTAAATATGGTGACATGAATCACATACTTTTAAAAAATTTGTTTCTTCATACTCTGTCAATTTACCATTTTCATTAAAAGCAAGCATGATATTTCCTCCTTTGCATGACCAATTTTTGCAACATAATTTCTTAATATCTAAACCATCCCAAAATGCTCCAGCGCATCCTTTATCGCTTTTTCCTTCTCCTCCGGACACTGAGGTTGTCTGCTATCCTCTGATTTCGGAAGATTATAATTCTCCCCAACTTCTATTCCACACTTTCTTTTTACCTGTGAAATATATAGGTTAGAAACCTTCAACCCATGCTCCTTCAGCACATATTTCTGAATTTCCTTATAAGTTGCCTTACTCTCTGCTGAAGTCAAATCCAGCTCATCCAACTCTAATTCCACTTCAATGTAATCATCAGCCTTTTGTTGGGACAAAAGAACAACCGTCTCCACATGGCACGATACGTCCTGATTGATGTCAGTTTTCGGAAATCGATCTAGACTAATATAGAATGTAGCAAAATATCTCCGTTTGTTCACGGAAACATATCAACAAATTCTGTAGCAAAAAATTATTGACACAACTCGCTATCCATATCACAGTCTGAACTTCGCCCGTCCACGGAAAAAGTTCAACTTTTTTATTCGTTTCTACTATTATAGTGATTCCAACATAAAAGTCAAATTTGACGAAGAACTGCCATCGTCTCAACCTCGTCTGTTCTTTGTACAGAAAACAGGTCAACTGCTATTTTTCGTCCTGACTGATAGCCCAACTCCCATGCACTCGACCTTGGTAAGCTAAAAATTTAATGGCGATGTTGCTACTTCTTTGCATTCTCTTCCAGTTCCAGCATGTACTTATCAAAATCAGACATAAATAATCTGTCCTGAATAACACGATATTTTTCAAATTCAGTTTCAGCTTTTGACTTGGCAATCTCAGCAGTGATTTTGCCTGCATCCTGAAGAACCTCTCTGTCATCTGCCATCAGGAATAAATCCAAACGCTTTGCCCAGTCCTCCATTGTCATTGGGATATGACGTTCTGCACGATCCTCTGCCAAATCCAGATAGGCAGATACAATACGCTCCAGTGAACGTATTTCCTTCTCTGAAAGATAATTCTTCGCAATGCTGACATCGCTTTTTACAATCTTTCCTTCAGGAGCTGCTGCCCATGTAGTTAATCCCATATGTGGCTTATCAGCATCGGCCCGCTCATAAATCAACTCCGCTGCTGTATGTCCGTGAACTGCATAATGCATCTTGTTTTGTACCTTTGCAAAGAACTGCTTTGTTGTTTTTGCTGTTCGGTCATAATCAAGAGCTGTAGCATAGATGTCGGTTATCTTCTGATAAAATCTACGCTCAGAGAGGCGGATTTCACGAATCTGCTCAAGCAAACGGTCGAAATATTCTACTGTAAGCACAGAGCCACCATTTTTCAGGCGCTCATCGTCCATGACCCAGCCTTTGATGGTGTAGTCCTTCACGATGCCATTGGCCCACTTGCGAAACTGCACCGCTCGCTCATTATTAACCTTGAATCCAACAGCGATAATCATTTGAAGATTATAATGCTTTGTATCACGAGTCACCTGACGTGAACCTTCGGTTTGAACTATCCGGAAATTCCGGATAGTTGAATCTTCCTCGAGCTCTGAGTCGGAATAAATCTTCTTAATATGCTCATTGATTGTACGAACATCCACATCATATAGTGTGGCCATCATCTTCTGTGTCAGCCATATATTCTCATCCTCATAGCGCATCTCAATGCTGTCCTGCTGATCACCGATAGATGCAACATAGGTTAAGTATTCTGCTGCGCTGGAACGGATGGTTACTTCGTCGTTTTTCTTTTTCAAATAGGAGGCCTCCTTTTTGTTATTTCTCGTTTCAACAATTCAATTAAAAAATACTCTATAAATTCATAGCTTTAACATGCCTTTGTTAATCCGGAAAAATGTGACTCCACAATTCTATCCATTTGACTGGCAATCTCAGCAAACGGCAAATTCAAATCAAGCGTCTTAACACTTATCTGACTACCATGCATCTGATATACATTGTCCGGTTGGATTTCTTCTTCCGTCTTCGCGTAAAGAAGCATACCTGAAACTGTATTCTCTTTTTCTCCAAATTGATAGCTGCGGTTTTTTACATAGGTAAAAATCTGATACAAATTATTTGAATGAAGAGTATGTTTATCAAACTGGACCTGCGTAGTGTGGCTATAGTATTTCGCATCAATAATAAGTACGGTATTTCCACGCTGCAGGTGAATATCACTTTGCATAACCGGAAGCATGGTCCCAACGCCATCATCCAGCGACCACGGTATTTGAGATGCACTGACTGACAATGCAGGATAATGTCTGGTATAGTATTCCAGAATAAATTTTTCATACAGCCTGCACATGCGCTGCTCATCTACAAAGGACGCCAATCTATAGTCTCCTGCATCTGTCGTGATAAGCATTCCTTCGATAATCAACTGACAGATACTAACCAGCATTCTATAAGTTTGATTGTTACGTTGAAAACGAATGGATGACCATTTTATACCTGTCGGTTCAATAATATCCACATTGGAGAAGTACAGCATTTTTTTCTTCAAGTCATCCTTGTATTTTGCCTGCACTTTTCCATTCCTCAAAAGAAGCATCACTGTCGTTTTCAGGATTTGATTTAATGTGTTGTTTTCTGACAGCTCATCAAAATCACAGGTAAGCACTCTTTCATGTGCTAGCTTGTTTTTTATTGTCCCCGGCATGTTTATTTTACCACGCATAACAGGCAACTCTTCTTGACGACTTATGTATTCTCTGTAGAGTCCCTGCTTCAGCTGCAACCCTATGCCTTTTGCTAGGATTGCAGCCAGCAGATTATACATCTCATCAAAAGACTCCACTGCAACATCATCATAGGTCTCTTGATTCAACGTCTGAAAGGCGTAAGAAAGCATGTGATAAATATTATTGATTAGAATGCTTTTATCCTTTGTCATTGAAATACACCGTGCAAAATATTCTCCCAACGCTGCAGTTTATCTGTATCATCAAACCAATACTCTGCTAACATTGGCAACACATCAAAATCTACCACATCTTGCATCCACTCATCAGTACATTCATCTGTGTTGCAAAAATAGCTATGACCTATACAGAATCCTTTGCCTAGAGATTTGTCTTTTGCAATTTCTCTGTTCAATTCCTTAATGCGGTCAATCAGAGTATTGAATGTGTCGTTTGCGAATCCTTCCTGATACTTAATAAAGCCTTCCGAATCAAATCCTGGTTCCATATCAAAGAAGCTAAAGCGACGACGAAGCGCATAATCAATCATCGCTAAACTTCTATCAGCAGTGTTCATCATACCAATGATATGCAGACGCTTTGGAACTGAGAAACTAAGACCGTTATAGGCTAGTGTGGCTTTTGTCTCTCTATAGTCAGCCTCAATCAACATCAGTAACTCACCGAAGATTTTACTCATATTTCCTCGGTTAATCTCATCAATGATAAAGAAGTAATCTTTATCTGGATGGTTAGCTGCTTTTTGACAAAATCTATAGAAAATACCATATTTCAGCTCGAATCCATCCTCAACCGGCTTATAACCCATCATGAAATCTTCATAGGAATAGTTCTGATGGAACTGCACAAACTCAATGCGGTCGTCATCTTTTTCACCCATAATAGAATAAGCCAAGCGTTTAGCTGCATAAGTTTTTCCAACTCCAGGAGCCCCCTGCAGGATAACGTTTTTCTTCTTTGTGAGAACGGCTACAAGACGGTCATATTTTGCCTCGGTCATGTATACCTGTTCCAAGAATTTTTCTTTCGAATACTCATCTTTAGTCTTCTCAGCTGTAGGAGCTGGATTTTCTTCACGGATCAAGTCGATGATAAATTCATATTCACCTTTTGTTAATTTGAACAAGCTACCTTGAGTAATGCTGAAATACTCCATCTTTTCCAGTTCAGGACAGGATTTTAATGTTGCAAAATCAATTGGTGATGAAAGACCTTCTAACTTTTCAAAATATATTCTCTGTCCATCCTGCTCTGCACTTACACGAAATACCGCTACAATCTGCTTCACTGGAGTAGACTCATATCCAATAACCATATCTCCGGCTTTTGCATCGATGAAATTCTGGAAGATTCTACGTTTATTTCCATTGTCATTAAACAAGGTATAATCCTGAACTTCTCCAACGGGCATGCTGGACATGCTCCACATTTTCGGATTTGCATTTAGGAACCAATATTGCTGCCCGTCTTCTCCTTCAGGAAGCTGTGCATACAGCGGAACACTCGTTAAATCAACCTGTTCAAGCGCTTCTGACAACTCATCACGAAGTTTCCACACATAAGACCCTTCCTCATCCTTGTTAGCGTTTTTTCCAACATAAAGAACTGGCCAAAAACGAGCATTTTCTTCATCTCTCGCCATAACAGGGCATCCTGTTTTAGTAACGACTCTTCTTGCAAGTGACACAGAACCACTATTGTAAAAATTCTTCGTCTCACCATATTTTACAGCAAGTTGAGTGCATGTCGCCTTGCCTCCGTAGTCCTTTATTCTTTTCATGATTTCCAGACTACTCTCATTGAACACTTCCGAATCCCCCAGAAGACCAACCCAATCTTCAACAGTTAATGCCGGAGTATAATCTGTCGGCCACCACTCATCAGCTTTAGGGCCTTCTGCTTCCTTATTCCAATAACGAGAAATGAAGAATCCTACATCTATCGTAAGCGTTCGTAACTCAGGGTCAGCATAGCAAGTAGATGTAATCTGAGAATTAAGCAAATTTCTAAGCTCATCGTCCTGCTGCAGTTCAGTACATATCTCATCATAGAATGCCACGAAGTTCCTGATGTTATCAGCATAGGCTCCCTTCTTGAAACGATAATCGCTTTCAAGTTCCGATGAGACAGCTTTCACTTCGCTTAATTTATAGATGTAATACTTATCCGGATAGCGCAACCACAAATATGTCATTATCGCATTTTCATACTGATAATGCTGTGCTGCTCCATTTCCGTAGCGCTCTAATAATGTGTTGGATTTATTTTTAAAGTTAGCAACTCTCTCGTATAAATCCTTACTCTCGTCATAGAGTTCGATATACATCGAGCGTACTTCTTCTGGAGCAATCTCCGCAAACTTGGTAATCATTCTTGCTGGGAAGTTATTAACAGACGCAAGTAAATTAGCAGTCTGCGCAAGTGCCTTTGTAAGCATCTTCGCAAAGTCATCTGAATTAACATCCCAATTCAATTGAAAGCATTGTACCGCTTCCCATTTGTATTTTTCATTAGGCCACTGCTGCTGCACAAAACGCTTTTTGTACTCTACCAGTACCTCTTTTAGTCGAAATTTGTCAAACACTGTTTTTCACCGCCTTTACAATGATTCTCTGAGACTCTTATAAATCTCTTCTGAGAAAATACCCAGCACCTGACGCTTCATTTCATCATTCGACAACAGCATCGAGAAGAAATCTTGATTCTGCGATAACCCCTCGATGAGTGCATCGTCGATATCATCAAAATAAGAGAACTCAAAGTCTTGCTGTGTATTATTTTTAGCACTGGTCTTGAGTTTGTCTGATTTCATCAGAATATCTTTAATCTGCAGCATAGCCTTTACAACAACATCATTATCATAGTTCTTGCCGGTTCTGCTGTTTATCTCATCAATAATTTCAGACAGTCTCTTTTCCTTATCCTCGGTGAGGCCAAAATGCTCCGCTGTTGGCAGCTTCATTACCGGCTTTGCAACGAGGTCAGAAGAAACATGTTCTTCTCCTTTTTTCTGAACAAACTGAGATGCCTTTATTTTGCCATCCAAATTGAATCCGCCACCCGGATGCTTGATATTGATATAAGCTAACAGGTAAGAGATAAAGTTATACTTCTTATGCAATTCAGTATCTTCGAAGCTGGAAACCTGAAGAAGGAATTCATAGTAGCGAACAAATCCTCGCATATCCGCAACAGCCTGACGCTGCGTTTCATATTCATAATGTTCCAGTAACTTCTTGCTTTTCTGAAGGAAGAATGTCAATCTCTGCTTCTGCTTTCCAGTCACTTTCTGTGAATAGAGAATATCGTTTGCAGCTTCAATATCCGCTGGGTCAAACAAAGCATAGGCATCAATAGTAGCTTCCAAATCATATATAGCATTTGGTGTTACTGAATTTGCCAGCAATGTAGTTGTGTAGTATGGAGCAAACGCTGCTTTGATATCTTCATATGTATTTACGAAGTCAAGCACAAAGGTCTTCTTATCATACGGAGCACAGATACGATTCAATCTGGAAAGAGTCTGAACAGCATTTACGCCCTTCAGCTTTTTCAGCACGTACATTGCACAAAGCTTTGGCTGGTCAAAACCTGTCTGATATTTGTTTGCTACCAAAAGAACCTGATAGTTATCTGTATCAAATTCCTTTGTAAGTCTATCCTCTGGGAAACCATTGATGGATGCTTCCGTATACTCTTTGTCATCATCTGGAAGTTTAACCTTTCCGGAAAACGCAACGAGTGCATGGATTCCATCGTAGCCTTTCTTGGTGATGTACTCCTCAAATGCTTGACGATATTTTACAGCACCTTGTCTGGAGGCTGTGATAACCATCGCCTTAGCCTGTCCGCCAAGTTCCTGCATTACCGTTGTACGGAAATGCTCAACGATCACCTCAACACGCTGTGCGATATTGGTTTCGTGTAGTTCTATGAAACGAGCAATCTGTCTTTTAGCCGCATTCGTTTTACAACGAGGGTCGTCTTCGATTTCCTTGTTAAGCTGATAAAAGGTCGAATATTCTGTGTAGTTCTGGAGAACATCAAGAATGAATCCTTCTTCAATAGCCTGCTTCATCGAATAAACATGGAATGCTTCTCTCTGACCATGCTTGTTCAGACGACCAAACAGCTGAATTGTCGTTGGCTTTGGTGTAGCTGTAAATGCAAATATCGATACATTGGCCTGCTTACCGTTTCTCTTGATTTCACTGGAAATCATATCTTCAACATCAGCTTCTGTCTGGTCCCCAGAGCCAAGAGACATTGTAACTGCAGCCATATCTTTACCAGCAGTGGACGAATGTGCCTCATCAATGATTACCGCAAAACTCTTATTCTTTAATCCCCTTACACTATCAACGATATATGGGAACTTTTGAATTGTCGTTGCAATAATCTTTGTATTACCATTTAACGCAATCGCAAGGTCAGCAGAATTACACTTATCGTCCATAACACGAATCAGTCCAGCCTTATGCTCCATTCCCATAATTGCTTTTTGGAGCTGACGGTCAACAACAACTCGGTCAGTTACAATGATAATGTTATCAAAAATAATCTTGTTCTCTGCGTCATGAAGAGAGGTCAAGCGATGTGCCAACCATGCGATAGAATTTGTTTTACCGGAACCAGCACTATGCTGAATCAGATAGTTCTGTGCAGTACGATTCTCTCTAACATCTGCAAGCACTTTTCGGATGACATCAAGCTGATGGTAACGAGGGAAAATCAAATTCTCAGAGCGTTTGATTTTTCCACTCTTATCATCAACCTTCTCTTTTGTTTCAACAAAGATGAACTTACTGATTAAATCCAGAATCGTATCCTTTGTCAGAATATCTTCCCACATATAAGACACACTATATTTGTCTTCAAATGCCGGATTCCCAGCACCTGCAGTAACACCTTCTCCGTTACCCATATTGAATGGAAGAAAGAACGTTGCATCACCTGCAAGTTTCGTCGTCATATACACTTCTTCCAAATCCATTGCAAAATTCACCAAAGTACCTGCCTTGAACATGAAAAGACGAGTCTTAGGACTACGGTCAGTTCTGAACTGGTAAATCGCATCCTGATAGGACTGACCTGCAGCATTACATTTCAGCTCGAATGCAATTATAGCTAATCCATTCAGGAAGATCACAACATCGATACGTTCCTTGTCGCTGGCCCACACTTCTTCCATTGCAGAGAAAATATTCTGGCCATACTTTCTGGTCAAATCAGGATTGAATGTTGTAGCCGGTTTTGTATACATCAGCTCCAGCTTCTGATTTGAAATCTCAATTCCATGCTTCAACACATCTAGAAGGCTACCACGAGCCTTTGTTGCTTCTGCATTGATAAAGCTGACAATGGTCTCTTCCAAATCGGCTTTATATATTTTTCTCAAGTATTCCATCGTTTCATGCTGTGTATCCTCAAGAAACTTGAAAAGCATCTCTCGGTCAACTGCAAAATAGCGATCAAAGTTACTAGCTTTACGAATAACGTAACCATTGTCCTTTTCCAATCTTTCAAGGAGGAATTTCTGATATTCTTTTTCTGACACAATGGATGCTTGATGAATAAGCATATCACTATATACCTTAGCTCGTTTAGTCATATCTTCGGCATGCTTTTCCGCATCAAATCCAGTAATTTCAACGGTCATTTTATCATCCATTGATTATTCCTCCTTCCTTATTCGGTTCTTCTCTCGAATTGTTTTATTTGAAAAGTTAATCGTAAATTCACTACCATCATTACTCGTAATAACCGGAATGATATCTCCTTCGGTTACAGCATACAGTTCACACCAATTTACCATTCCATCCGTTTTTGTTGCTAACACAATCGTTCCATTTTTTTTGATGTGGCGGTATGCTTCCTCTAAATCTCTACTTCGATATATTTTTGTACTTTCATTTGCAATAGCATACGCTTTCACAGCAAACAGCATATTGGCATGGTCATTAAAGCCAGACTCACTATTGACACGTTTATATTCAGCAGCAGAGATGTGCAACTCTGTTCCTATGCCAAGGGAGGAAGTGACATATTCTATTTTCATGATTCTGGCACCTCCTTTTTTCCCGTTACATATTCATAAATAGTTGCCTTTTTATATTGTTCGAGCATGTCTAGTTGCTCTCGCTTATTATCGATTGCTGTTTCTATTTCTTTGCAAACCAAATCTAAATGGTCACATATCTTCTTTTGCTCTTCTCTTGATTCAGGCAAAGGAATATAAATATCTTTAACTTTATCCCAGCTACGGAAGTCACTCGTATTACCTCTAACTCCGTTTGAAATAAGTTTATATACCCCTTGAAATGCAAGATACTGCATATAATAAACTACAAAACGCTTATCCTCGGTGCTGTCGCATACATGAACTACTCTGGTAATCTTTCCGTCGTATTCTGATAAAGCGATTGCACCATGCCATGTATCCATTCCATGTATTGCAATGTCGCCCTTTCTAATTCCCTGCATTGCATTATCTTCGCTTACCATTTTTCCTACAGCATTTTCATCTCTAACGAGCACTTTTCCTTTATTGGAGCATACCAATGCCGTATCTTCCGGCAAAAATCCTCTAGATAGTTTAGTACATATGTAGCCAATTTTTGAAATAGACCACGTTTCCTTAATCGGCCCCATATAGAATATCCCGCTATCCTTTAAAGCTGAATCGCAATCTAACCCTCTTGTTACTCCCTCAGATATAACAGATTTTTTATAATCTTCTAATACATCGATTTCTTCTTGGATATTTTTGATTAATATATCGATTTCACCACATTTTGCATCTAAAAAGTCTGAGATTTTCTTTTGTTTGTCTTTAGGAGCAATCGGGATATACAATCCTCCAAATTTATCCATTGGAATTCGCATTCGTATTGTGTTCAATTTGCCATTTCCTGATTCTTTAATCAGGATACCATTTCCCAATCCAAATAAACTTCTTTGGAATAGCGTTGTCTGAAAAATGTAATTGTAATATCTGACATCATCATCTTTTTCCTTTGGACGAAGCATGTAATATACAGGACTAACGCATCCAAAGTACTGCGATAATCCGACAGAACCCGAAAGAATATTCATGCTATTCATAACAATATCTCCCGGATAGGCTAATCTATATGCTGAAACATCCTCTTTGGGCTTATTTCCGCCTCCCTCTTTCTCATCGTATGGAATAACACCCTGCTTTGCAGTTAATGACAAGATATATGTAGTTCTTACAGGATTGTTTTTCTCAATTCTCTCCTGTAAAACATATTTAATCTTTTTCAATTGCCAAGAATCGGGGATTTCACCAAGCCATTTGATTTTTGTATCTTTCATCGTTTGCATGATGATTACCCCTCCTTATCCAAACAGTTTTGTAATACTTTGAGAAACTATAGATTCTAATTCTACGAATCTATTTTTAAGTTCCTCACTAGCTTTCGGTGCTTGATATTTATAAAAAGTTCTGGTGAAAGGAATTTCAGCTCCTGTTTTGATAACAGGTTTCTTTGCCCCTAAATTTTCCTCCCAGAATGCTTTTGCATCAGGAACATATGGAAGAACTTCTCTTTCCATATAATCATCTATATCTTCCTCAAATGGGATAATTTCTGTATCTTTTGTGTCTTTATCATACAGAATATTTCCTTTGCGATCCTTCTGAATTTCTGCTGATTTATCCATTTCAGATAATCCATTTGCAATTTTGGCAATCAATTTTTTATCAGACACTACCCCCGACAATAGTTTCGTCAATACCGGAATAAACTCCTTTTCAGAAAGATACTTCTCTTCGGACATTGCCGATTTTAATATTTCTATGATAGATTCATAAATCGGTTGATTTTTCAAATAGTCATCTAATTTCTTTTTTTCTTTTCCAGTAAGCTCTTCTGCGTCTTGTAACTCATTTGCCTTTCCTTCATCATATAATGAGCTCAATGAACCAGATTGAAGCATATACTGGATTCTCTCTTCTGTGATAGCATAACTTCTTTGAAGAGGCTGCATAATGGCATATTCTTTGTAAATAAAGTCCTCATTTTTAAATATGCGACTGTCCTCACATTCCTTAAAATCAGCATACAGCTTAGTGATTGCCGACCTATCATCTGGTGTAATTTCATTCTTCTTTTTTCCTAATGCTTTTCTCAGTTTATGATAGATTCCAGAAGCATCGATTAGCTGAATTTTGCCTTTTCGTTCTGGGCGCTTATTCTTTGACATAACCCAAATATAAGTTGCAATCTCGGTATTATAGAAAAGTTCAGTAGGAAGGGCAATTATAGCTTCAACAAGGTCATTTTCTAATATCCAACGACGAATTTGGCTTTCACCTGATGCTGTACCTCCATTAAATAACGGGCTGCCATTTTCAATCACTGCCGCTCTACCAAAATTGTCATCCATCTTATCGATAGCAGATTGAAGGAACAACATCTGCATGTCACTCGTTCCCGGAACTCCTGCGCCCCAACGACCATCAAAGCCCTTTGCATATTCATCATTAACAGCCTTTTCTACACCTTCAGCCGCATCTTTTCCACCCCAAGGTGTTCCAAATGGCGGATTTTCAATCACGAAACGCATCTTTGTTCCTTCGAAGCGGTCTTTCTTCATAGTATCCTGATAGCAGATATTTTCTGCATTCTGTCCTTTGATAAGCATCTCTGCAAGACAGATAGCATAAGATTCCGGATTGATTTCCTGACCAAAAAGACGCACATCTGCTGTTGGATTATAACGCTTGATGAAATTGTATCCCGTGGAAAGCATACCTCCAGTTCCGCATGCTTGGTCCAAAACTGTAATAACTTTTCCGTCATCGAAAATATCATCGCAGCCTTCAGCCAAGAGAATGTTTACCATCAACTTTATAATGTCACGGCCAGTATAGTGGTCACCAGCCTCAGCATTTTCAGAGAATCTACGGATGAGGTCCTCGAAAATGTATCCCATTTTTACGTTATCGATAGTACGAGGATTCAAGTCAAGCTCGGAGAATGCCTTAACAACACTGAGCAGGCGGTCATTTTTATCCATCTTGTCAATCTGCTTATAAAAGTCGAGGCCTTTCTCAGCAGATACAATAATCTCCTGCACATTTGGTGAAAAACTCTGCAGATACGCCTTGAAGTTGGCTGCTAAATTATCTGCATCGTTAATCAGCTCCGCCAGTGTAAACTCACTGGTATTGTAGAACTGAAAACCAGAAATACGATACATCGCCTTTGCCGGATAGTTCGGATTTGCTTTGAACTGTGCTACCACCTTGTCCTTTGTCGGTTCCAGTGCGCACTCAAAACGTCTGATGATAACCATTGGAATGATTACATCCTTGTATTTATCACTCTGGTATGTACCACGCAGTTTATTTGCGATGGACCAGATAAAATTGACCTCTGTTGATACATCGATAGGGGAATCATCCCACATTGCATCGATTATCTGCTTTTGTGCCATTATATTTTCCTCCATTCAGACTAAGAGCTTCCTAGTCAATGTTAATTTTATATTTTTAGATATCCAATAATCAGGACTTAGTCCTCGATTCCCATCATCATTTTATAGTGCTGTTCCTGATGCATAGCTGTGAATATCAGCTCAAACACCTTTTTGCACTGTTCCACATCGCTGCCATCATCAATATAGTTGAAGCCATCACTGATAACGGCTGGGCCATCATTCATGTATGTGAGCATACTTGAAGCAAGGTTGTATCGGTCATAATTCGGCTTCTGTCCTTCAACTTCAGCCACAAACAACGGCTTATTCTGTTCTAGAACAATCTTGTGAAGGTCGTTTCCTTCGTAGCCACATATCTGAATAAAGTAGTATTCAAGAATATGTCGGATTACATTCTTCACCGTATTTGCTGTTTTCAGTTCCTTATATTCATCCCACAGAGCAGCATACGAGTTTTGAATTGGATTATAGTTCTCTTGCTCGGTAGGTACTCTCTGACTCTGACGCACACAAAGTTTAACTGAAGAAATATTTTCTACCTTACGAATCATATAGAACGAAACGCTGTGATATCTCTTTGCTTGGTGATGCGTAATCTCCTTATGGAAATAAACATTGTGAGTCAGAATGAAAATCTGCTTAATATAGTCGCCGTCGACTTTATGGCTTCGATAGTCCGTATTGTTGTAACAAACCTCAATCATCTCTCTGACCAGAGCACTGACGATGAACAATGCTCCACTATCCATACTGGATACTGGGTCATCAATAACAACAATTTTATCTTTTACAGCTTCGCTGCTAAGGCTTCCTTTCACAAGGTGATAATAATACAAGAATGCAATAAAGTTTCTTTCACCTTCGCTCAGTTTTTCTGCAACAGTTCCATCTGGCCGAATAACCTCATATGTATTTGCTACTCCGTCCTTTGCACGAAGATGGAAACCTTCAAAACCAGAATTATCAAGCAGAACATTGATGCTATCGATAGTGGCCTCAGTATTCACAATCTGTTTGTTTAGTTCATTGGCCTCTTTCTTCTTAGCAGTAGCGTCCTTTTTTAACTGCTCCATTTTATCTTTCAATGCTTTTATTTCAGTATCCAAATCAGTCAGCGCTTTGTTGTACGCAGCTACATCAGCTTTCAAGAGTTCTGCTAGATACTCCCACACCTGTTTTTTGCACAAAACTTTCTTTGTTTTGAGGTCACTGACTATCTCGTTGTTTTCCTTGATTTTCTTATTAAAATCATCAATCAGTGTACCTATCTCAATCAGCAAACTATCAGTATCTTCCAGCGAAGCAATAGATGTCGGCTCCTTAATCTTAGCTGCAATTCTCTGTTTATTTATAGTAATAGCATCTATGAGAAGTTGTACCTTGACCTCATATTCTGACAAGTCCAATCCCGGCATAGCAGCAGATACATTACTTTCCAGCGTTGCTACAACAGAATTCATCTCTGATTCATATGTTCTTTGAAAAGCATTAATCGCAGAGATATCATCCTGATACTGCGCATCGAAGCACGCAGCTATTTCTTTATCGAAATTTGATGGAAGTTTCTGCTGGCAATATGGACATTTTCCATCTGTCTGTCCAGCAAAATGAGTATGACCACTTCGCACCCAATCAGTAGCTTTTAATGCTTTAATAAATTTTGCAAAATCCGTATCACTACTGCTGGAGATTGGTTTACCCATCAATTCATATCCAGGCAAAGATGCATAGGTAACTTTGCCTGCCTTTGACAGCATATTGTACTGCTGTGCATCTCCTGAAAAAACGGTACCGTATAGAGCTTTTAATTCATCAAAGTTATGAGCGACCGGTGTAATCGCTAAAATCTCTTGAGCAAATAATGCCGCCTTCTTTTTACCCTTGATGGCTTCATCAAATAACGTTCTGTCTTCTGCACTCTTACTCCAGCAATTTGATTGGAATGTTGATAAGGCTGCACTCTTATCTGCTACTTTCTGGTCTATTGTGGCCTTATGTCCGTTGTATTCCTCACCCATTTTTTTGCGTTCTGCATTGAGTGTATCGACCTGCTCCTGAATAGCAATATTAGTTTCATTTACAGTGAATACACCAGCAAGATTTCCATAGTTACGCAGGTTAGCATTTATAAAATCTGTGTCATACACAAGAACATCATAATCTGTTGATACTCGTCCATCTTGCCACTGTAAATGCTCATCATTTGTCTTGAATGTTCGTGCAATGGTAGATTTGCCTGCACCATTCTTCCCATAGAAGAAATTTACATACGTCGGTTCTATAACCTCATTAGAGAATGTGGCATCATTTAACGTTATTTTTTCTATTGCTGATTTCATTTTAGGGTTCATATGCAAATCTACCTCCTGTTTCTATTCTTTAATTTTTCCTTCTCTGACCCATTCATCAACTTCAGAGATTTTGAATTTATATCGTTTTCCAGCTTTATATACAGGTAATTTTCCTTCTTTTATCCAAGTACGGACTGTATCCTGACTCAAACTTAGATGTTCTGCTACATCTTCAAGGTTTACCCATTTTTCAACTTGCATGTTTTCATATTCTGCACTCATATTATTCCTCCATGTTCGATTCCCGATGAGTGGTTACATATCTATAAAGAAAAGACTGGTATCCCAGCTTCTCTTAATACCTCTACTGCATTTATCTTTTTTATTGCCCAGTGCATACGATTCAATTCATTCGTTCCACTGCAGCCTTCGATTCCGAGCTCAAACCGAAGTTCATTTATTTTCTGCTGTGGTATCCAGTTAAGTATTTGATAATATACTTTAATGCCATTGTCCTGAATCTTTACATCAACAATCAACCCATACGCAGCATAGTGGTCTTCATCTGTTTTTCCATAAGCGTGGTTCTCAGTCGCAATAATTGCCGGATAGGTTTTCAACACCGATATTGCATCTTCTGACAAAGCCGCATAAGCTGCTTTCAGTTCTTTTGAGGTACTTTCCGTTATTGCTCTGTCCTTTCGAACAAGGCAATGACAGTACTGAGGATTTAATTCATCATCTCCAACAACCAGAAGGTGATAGAAATCTGTATTTAATGTAATGGTGTGCACTGCGTTAGGGCTTCCCGGCATGGGTGGTGCCCCACCCACCATCATTACGCTATAGGTATTGTTCACAGCGTCTGTATGAGCTACCAATGTATTATTGTTACCGGGCAAATTAAATGTCGTATTCGGTGTTTGCGTTTGCAAAGCTCCCGGTTGTGATGGCTGTAATTTATTCTCCATCTTTTTTCTGCCCTCCATAATAATTGTTCGTAATGCTATCGACATGCTGAATGAAGCTATTGTTATTTCCAGTTACGTTGAAATTAAAAACCATTTGCTGTTTAGATTTTTCTTTGTTCTGATAAGGATCTTCACAGTCCGCTTCAACTATGACATCTTCTGGTGAGCCATTAGCATCATTCTCAGCTGTGTCACAATCTTCAAGCTGAATGTATCTGAGTTTGATATCTACTGGCCAATCGGCACCAATATCTCCTTTGTAAGTCCTTTTTGCTCCACCGGCAGACGGACACCAGGAATCGAATGTTTCAGCCCCAACTACATTATCAACACTACATACCGAATAATGAAATACACCTAATAGAAATGACTGCAAAGGAATTTCTTTCATATTTATGAGTTCTTTTTTCTGCGCTGTTGTTCCATCTTCTTTGATATAGAACGATTGGCTATCATCAATGCAATTATCCAACGATATTAATTCGACGAGTGCTTTCACGAGCAACTCGTCTTTTTTTATATCTCCTCCAGCATCAATGAAGTCCTCCACAAAGCGGCACATTTTTCTCAATGTATCCACATACTCGTTCTTCACTCTTTCGTCAAAAACTCTCAATGCCGTTTTATCACCGAACGGGAAGTAGCCTCCGCCTGCATTCTTGCATTTCTTATATTCTGAAGCGTTACCCTGAATTGTTTTAATTTCAGTCGGCATTGGTGTCGCTAAATCAGAACGTATCACTCTGGCCAAACCAATCAAAGTTTCATATTCAGTTAATCCATCTTTTTTTCCTGCGTAGTGTTCATTTGCACCCAGCAGTTGCTTTCTAGCCTCTAAAAGTAAGGTGAAAAACGTACCGCCACACAGTCTTAAATTTTCATTTTTTGTCATTGATTGTCCCTCTAACCAAATTTACCTACTCAACTTACTCAACTGTGAATGGCAGGCCTACTCAACTTACTATTTTCTAGCCCTGTGAAAAGCCACAGGGATTTTTTGATGTTTGTCGGCCGTCGAATCTGATGAATATAAACCAGAGCAACCCCCAACAAACCCTACTAAATCATTATAACACTTTTCGACATTATTTTCAATGTAGCGAGTATGAACGAACAATAAACTCTACAGCGAAATATGCCTGAAATCTCTGTTTCCACCTGTGACTGGTCACAAATCTATGCCAATCACAGGAGGTAAATGTTATGGCAAACAAAGACAATCAGAGCAAACAGCATCGTATCTACGTCAAAGAATCTAAAAGCTGGGTGGATGTCAACAAGGAGTTCTACACGAACTACTACCGTGACATCAACGCCTATCGCAAGCGTCAGCAAGAGCATGGCCGTTGTGTCTGCCCTGCAAGCAAACGCTACTTATGTGACATGGATTGTTTAACCTGTCCTTATGCTAAGGCTGGCGATCAGCTTTCTCTCGACAACACCATTAGTGACGGTGACGGAAACGAAAAGAGCTGGCTTGATGATATGCCAGATGAGTCTGCAGCTATCGCTGAAATATTAGAGGATGCAGAACTTCTTCGTGCTCTCTATGCAAAGCTGAATGAGCTGGACCCGGAAGGTCGTCTTATCTGTCAGCTTATTATGGAAGGAAAATCGGAACGTGACTGCGGCAAGGAAATGGGCCTCTCTCGTAATACATTCGTGTATCGAAGGGACAAGCTGTTCCAGAAGCTCCGCTCCGAGCTTAAGGACTACATCTAATATGAATGGTCGTCCTCTGATTTTTCAGGGGACGATTTTTCTTTTCAAAAAAATTTCTTATATTTTTCGGCCAAACGGCCATCTCACCTCCATTGAGTAGTGTAAGGCGAAACAAAGCGACCTACAGAAAGCGAGGTGAACATCGTGAGTAAGACTTTTCACAACAAAAGCGGCACTGACGCAGAAATGATTGCAACTCTCACTGCAATCAGTCAAGTATCCGCAAGAATGGCGAAGAATCTCAGAATCATCGCCGCACACAGACAATCCGAGGAAGGAGAAACAGTAAATGTCAAAAATGAACGATATGGCTATGACCATCGAAGAACTGAGAAATGCTGCCACTGCTATTAACGATGCAGCAAACTGGCTCGCACAGCAGTTTTCATCTGATGATAAGCAGCAAGCTGAAAATATTGCTGCTAGACCAGAAAAGAAAACAAAACCTGCATTGACTCTTGAGGATGTTCGAGCTGTTCTGGCTGATAAATCTCGTGCTGGACATACAGCTGAAATTCGAGAACTTCTTAAAAAGCACGGTGCAAGCAAGTTGTCACTCGTAGACCCGAAACATTATGAAGCCCTGCTCAGGGAAGCGGAGGTGCTCTAATATGCCACCTAAAGGACATGCAATCCTCTCCGCATCCTCTTCTGACCGCTGGCTCCACTGCCCACCGTCAGCAAGGCTCTGCGAAACCTATGAGGATAAAGGCAGTAACTATGCTGCAGAAGGCACCGATGCCCACTCTCTTTGTGAGTACAAGCTCCGTAAAGCTTTCGGCATGAAAGCTACTGATCCAACCAAAAGTCTCGACTGGTACAACGCTGAAATGGAAGATTGTGCCACCAGGTATGCCTGCTTCATCATGGAACTTTTAGAGGCGGCAAAGCAGACTTGCTCCGACCCTGTTGTTCTGATTGAACAGCGAGTGGACTTCTCCCGTTGGGTAGAACAAGGCTTCGAAACTTCTGATGCCATTCTCATCAACAACGGCACCATGCATGTAATTGACTACAAACACGGTCTTGGAATCCTCGTATCCGCTGAGGACAATCCTCAGATGAAGTGCTACGCCCTTGGCGCACTGGAACTCTTCGACGATATTTACGACATCGATACGGTCAGCATGACTATCTACCAGCCCAGACGTCAGAACATTTCTACCTACGAAGTCAGCAAGGATGACCTATATCAATGGGCCGATGAAGTTCTGAAGCCTACCGCAGACCTTGCCTTTGCCGGTGATGGAAACTTCCTGTGCGGTGAATGGTGCGGATTCTGCAAGGCAAAGCATGAATGTCGAGCCAGAGCGGAAGCCAATCTTCTACTCGCACAGCACGATTTCAAGCTGCCGCCACTGTTGGAGGATTCGGAAATCGAAGTCATCCTCTCCCGTGTCGACGAACTGGTCGCTTGGGCAGGTGACATCAAGAAGTATGCACTCCAGCAAGCAATCAGCGGTAAAGAACGGACCGGCTGGAAGCTAGTCGAGGGTCGTTCCAACCGCAGATACACCAGTGAAGACGCCGTATCGAAAGCTGTCAAAGCTGCTGGTTTTGGCCCTTACGAAAAGAAACTGCTTGGTATCACGGCCATGCAAAAGCTGCTCGGTAAGTCTCGCTTCGAAAAGCTCCTTGCAGCCTATATTGAAAAGCCACAAGGCAAACCTACTCTTGTGCCGGAGAGCGATAAACGCCCGGGCAATGAACACAGCAAAAAATGATTTTATGGAGGAATATGACAATGAGTAAAAATGCAAAAATGCCAAATCCCATGAAGGTTATCACCGGTCCTAACACACGCTGGAGCTACGCCAGCGTCTGGGAACCGAAGTCCATCAACGGTGGCACTCCGAAGTATAGTGTCAGCCTGATTATCCCGAAGTCCGACACAAAGACTGTCGCAAAGATTGAAGCTGCTATCGAAGCTGCATACCGTGAAGGGGAAGCAAAGCTCAAAGGCATCGCCTGCGGTCTTAACAATCTGCAGAAGATTCGTGATGACGAGCCTCTTGGTGGTAAGGCTTCTGCTGAATCTGACCTTGCAACTGATGACGACGATGATTTCCTTGACTAACGGAGGTGACAAACTATGGAAACAATCATGATTAGCACAATTCTTGTAAACATCTGTATCGGCTGCTTCGCGTGTGTTGGCCTTACTACTGCAGTCTCTATGATTCAGAGTATTATCAATGACCATAGACGCGAAAAGCGTGAACAGGAAAAGGACAAGCGTGATCTCGAATACCACGAAAAGCGCATGAAGGACTTTAAGTAATCTATCAACCTGCTGGCGGTGGTTCTGCTGCCGTCAGCACATCTTTCGACAAAAGGAGATAATCTATGAATGAATTTGCAGAAATCTTAAATCTATTTATTGCTAACGTCATCGCATACACCTTTTTTGTAGCGGTATATAGCTTCATCATTTATAACGTAGGGAAAATCATTCTTTATCTTATCCGCTATGCGGTATACCACATCCGCCGTGACATCAATAAATACAAATCCGATAAAGATAAACGGTAACACGGCAGGCGGCAGGGATTTCTCTGCTGCCTGTTTTACAGAAAGGACAATCTCATGAAAACACTTAGCATTGATATTGAGACCTACAGTGATGTGCCTCTTCAGAAAACAGGCGTCTATCGCTATGTGGAGTCTCCCAATTTTGAAATCTTACTCTTTGCCTATAGCACAGACAACCAGCCCGTTCAGGTGATTGACCTTACTTGCGGAGAACAGATTCCCAAAGAAGTCCTTCTTGCCCTGGAAGATGAATCTGTCATCAAGTGGGCATTCAGCAGAGTCTCTCAAAGTTTCCCGTTCCAGATCAAGTCTGAGATGAATACCACCAAGGCCAAGAAATCAATGACCGTGGTATACGCTTAGACATGGAACTTGTTGCTACTGCCATCGAAATGGATACTCGCTCCAGAACACAACTGATCGATACGATAAAGGGAATCACACAGCTAGAAAATCCAAATTCTATCCAACAAATGAAAGCATGGCTTTCAGATAATGGATTGCAGACAGATACCTTTGGCAAGAAAACTGTTGCAGAACTCTTAAAATCTGCTTCTCCGAAGCTCTCGCAGGTTCTTACTTTAAGGCAGCAGCTGGCCAAGTCGTCCGTCCGTAAATATCAGGCGATGGAAATGACTGTCTGTGCCGATGGTCGCGCCCGTGGCATATTTCAATTTTATGGAGCCAATCGAACCGGCAAATTCTCCGGTCGTAATATTCAGCTACAGAACCTACCGCAAAACCATCTATCAGACCTTGCGCAAGCGCGCTCTCCAGTGTGACTTTGAAGCTGTGGAACTTCTCTACGAAGACGTGCCAGATACTCTTTCCCAGCTCATTCGTACTGCTTTTATTTCCAGAGAATGTGCACAATTTTTGGTGGCTGACTTTTCTGCTATTGAGGTCCGTGTCATTGCATGGTTTGTCGGTGAAAAATGGCGTCAAGATGTCTTTTCCAAAGGCGGAGATATCTACTGCGCCTCTGCATCGCAGATGTTCAAAATTCCTGTTGAAAAACACGGTATCAATGGCCACCTCCGTCAAAAAGGCAAGATTGCAGAACTTGCCCTTGGCTATGGAGGTTCATTCGGAGTCTTGAAAGCGATGGGCGCTCTGGATATGGAGCTCACCGGAGAAGAGCTCCATCCGCTGGTAGATGCATGGAAACAGTCTAATCCGAACATCGTGAAATTCTGGTGGGATGTTGATCATGCTGTCATGGAAGCCATAAAGTTCAAGCACACAACTTCTGAATATGGACTGACATGCTCCTGCAGGAGTGACATGCTCTTTATTACTCTCCCATCAGGAAGAAAATTGGCGTATGTAAAACCGAAGCTTAGAACCAATAAGTTCGGTGGCCAATGTATCACCTATGAAGGCATCAGCGGCACCAAGAAGTGGGAACGACTCGATCCCTACGGTCCGAAATTTGTTGAAAACATCGTACAGTCAACTGCCCGTGATATTCTCTGCTATGCAGACACTCCGCTGCTGTTCTATCGTCATGCATATTCACGATGAAGTTATCATCGAAACGAATCCCAGTATGTCATTGGATGCAGTTTGTGAGCAAATGAGCCGCACACCACCTGGGGCCAAGGGACTGCTTTTAAGAGCCGATGGCTATACAACACCTTTTTATAAAAAAGATTAGATTTTTTCGGCCAAACGGCAAACTCATCTCCATTTAATAGTGGAGATAGAAATTTTCATTTCCGTTTTTCGTCAAAATGGGACGTTCATCCCCAGTGGATATTAGAGATGGACGTCCTTTTCATGTCCATCCAGAAAGAAGAAACCTGACATGTCAATCAGTAACAACAGGCTTGTACCTCAATACTATGTAGAAGGTAACCACGAGGCTATTATTCCGAAGGACATCTACTTACAGGTTCAAGAAGAATCGGTCCGCAGACGAGTAGTCAAAACTAGTGCCAACAGCAAGAAATGTAGTTATAGTTGCAATCACTGCTTCTCCCAAATCGTCATCTGCAGAGAATGTGGTGAAATGTTCCGAAGGCTCCACTGGAACAATCGCGAAGTTAAATCTATCATTTGGCGCTGCATCAGCAGGCTGGAATCTGCCGGATTGGAATGCCATGCGAGAACCATCAACGAGCTGACCCTTCAGGATACTGTCGTCAAGGCAATTAACCAGATTCTTGGAGACAAAAGTAGCTATCAAGCACAACTACAGCTAAACATTGCTTCCATCATTTGAGCTTCGCAGGTCACCTCTGTCGAGAATATCGATGAGAAGCTGATGGCCCTGTAGCAAGAGCTGATCTAGAAAGTCCAGAGCAAAGAAGCCTATGACGAAATTGCCGATGAAATATTCAGGCTTCGAGAACTCCACCAACAAACCACCACCGTAGACACTGCCGCAAGAGATGAACAGATAAAGCGGATCAATGACCTACAGGATTATATCGCATAGCAGACTACCCACCTCACCGAATTCGACGAATCACTGGTGCGACGCTGGATCAAACAGATAACCATTTGGGATGATCACATCACCATTGAACTGAAATCCGATGTTAGCATTGATGTTGATGTATAAGTCTATAGACGCATAAAGCCCTCCTGACCATGATGGCCGGGAGGGCTTTATGCGCTTTATTCATCTAACATATTATCTATATACTGTATAAATTCTGCACTTTTGGCTACACGTCCATTTCCTCCATGCTGTTTATATATTTCATATACCCTATTTCGAATATCTTCAATTAAGGTATCCGTTACAGAATCCATATCCAAGTTCTTAATGTCAGCAGGAGTAATATTTTTCTTACCCAATACATCTGCAATAACTGCATACAGTACATAATATAAAATATCACTTTTTTCTGCTGAAGAATAATCAGAACCGCTTCTTACGTTTTTCTGAATTTTTTTACCTAGTAAAGCTACTCTATAAAATACCTCTAGATCATTATTCTTTTCGTATAACTCGTTGTATGTTTTTTCGTCATTCAGCAATGTTGATGGTCTTGCTCGTGCATAGTCTGGCTTTTTCAGGAAAATTGTAATAAGGCATTGTGCAAGAAAAGATACTCCAACAATCTCCGCAGGCTTACGTCCCTGATTTTTATAATAATTTTTTCTCCTATCGTAAAATAATCCTCTACTCTTAAAATACATTTCAATTTGAAGATGTATAGGATCAGTCACACGCAATGTTGCTTTTGGAATATTGGTCTGATTATTTGTAGCAAAGATAATTTGATCTCTTGATTCCTCATTATCAGGAACAATTATCCTTAGCAATATGGAACGTTTTTCTGACTCTAGTGCTTCTCTATTTTCAGAAAAATAATTATATATCTCCATTGAAGTTTGTAATCCATTAACAATTTCAGGATTAACAATTTGTAACTCTCTGTTATTTACCAATGTAGCTTCAGTTGCCAGTACTGTAACTCCATTATTTAACCACCAAAAATCATTATCATCGGCTCTATGCAATGTTTCAGATATACTACTGTTTACATTATTTTTCCCTTGATAATCACGCACATTAGAATCGAAAAAACTCTTTCTCACATCGCCTTCATCATTTACTATAAAGTTAAAATAGCTTTTCAAATCAACTAACGCAATATAATTTTTTTGATTTGGCGAAATTGGGATATCCGCAAATTTAAGATTCACTCTATTTTCTATCACCGCATTATACATATCAAACAGAGCATCAGAATCAACAAAAGTTACCTCAACAACTGCATTCGGAAATAATCCTTTTATGGTCTCTTTCAGTTCTTCGGCCTGCTTAATTACATTAGGATGTAATTCTGATGCTAATGTCGCATAGTAAAATCTAAATTTCAACTTTACCCTGCTGGTTATCAAACGTGTATATGTATCTCTAAACGTAGTAAATGCTTCGAGAACATCGGCGTTATACCTTGCCGTAAAATCAGTTGTTGTTTTTGATAAATCCAGAAGATTGCCAGAGATGGTCTTCCACTTCATCACAGCATCTTCTCCAAATGATGTGGTCTTCTTTGACTGGATAATTATCATTTCCAAAATGGAATCTTTTGGCGCAGATATATGTTCAACAACATCTGGCGTAATAAGTAAATTATTTAAAAATAAATAAATCGAATCGCATCCTCCATCCAATCCTTTTCCCACAATACCATTATCTACTTCATCGTCACTTAATCCTTGATTTTTCAATATTTGGCTTGCTGAAAAAAATTCAAAATAATCTGATATGCTGCTATAGTTATCATTATTCAGAAATTCTTGTTCAATTAAATTTTCTAGTAATATTTGTGCATTCTTACTCATCTTTTATCCTCCGCTTACACAGTAATTTTCCTGTTATCCATTCCACTGCCAAGTCTGCCCCTTAGTATCGAGTGGCTTGAACTGCGGTCTGCTCTGATAACACTCCCTGTGCCACAACCTCTGACCTCTGATTCACTACCTAAACTCTACCGCTATTTTTCTGTCACCCACTCTTGCTTCGATCAAAAGGAAGTTCTGCTCTCGCTCCGCTCGCCAGAACAACTGCGTTTCTAAGTTCAGACTTCGTGCGTTGCACTTGTCTTCTCTAAGAGAACGCAAGTTTCCACATGCCCGGTATTCACAAACTGATCCACCGCACATGCCTTTTTCACATAATATCCATGCTCCTGCAAGGTCACAAGATCTCTTGCGAGAGAAGTTGGTTTGCAGCTGATATAGACGATCTCGTCTACACCGTAGTTGATGATCTTAAGGAGCGCCTTTGGATTGATGCCATCTCTCGGTGGATCGAGGATGATGAGATCCGGTTTTTCCTCGATGGTGTCGATGACCTTTAAGACATCGCCTGCGATGAATTCGCAGTTATCAAGTCCATTGCTCTTTGCATTTTCTCTTGCAGCTTCGACTGCTTCTTCCACGATCTCTACGCCGATAACCTTGGAGGCAACCGGTGATAACATCTGGGCGATCGTTCCGGTTCCGCTGTATAAGTCGAAGATCAGCTTGTCCTTGGTATCTCCGGCATATTCACGGGCTTTGCTGTACAGTCGTTCCGCACTCTTTGTATTTGTCTGGAAAAATGAGAATGGTGAGATCTGGAAATGCAGTCCCAGCACCTCTTCCTCGATATAATCTCTTCCGTATAACAGCGTTACCTTCTCCGGCACAACAGCATCCGCCAGAGAATCATTTGCCGTATGGAGAATACCAACGATCGTTCCGTCAAGCGGAAGTGCCAGAAGCCCTTCTACATATGCATTCAGATCCAGATTCTCTAATCCGTCCGTGCTGGTTACAAGATTTACCAGAAGTCCGCCATTTGTCTTGGACTGGCGAAGCACCAGATGACGAAGCAGTCCTACATGCTGCATTTTCTTATGATAAGACAGTACATGCGCCCTTGCGAATTCCATCGTATAAGAAACGATCCTGTTATAATCTTCGCTTACGATCACGCAGTTGCAGACAGGAACGATATCGTACATGCTGTTCTTCTTATGCAGCCCCAGCACCAGCGGACCATCCTTATATTCGTCGCCAAATGAATACTCCATCTTATTCCGGTATGCAGTTGTAACAGGCGAGCCGATGATGCCCTCCCATTCATATGGATGTGCCTCCGAATCGATCACGCCATCTAACAGCTTCTTCACCTGTCCGGCCTTTAACTCCAACTGATGCTCATAGCTCATGGTCTGGTATGCACAGCCGCCGCAAATACCAAACTGTGGGCATGGTGGTACTGCATCTTCGATCTCAGAATGTTCCAGCACATCCAACAGACGTGCTTCTGCCTTATCCTTCCGTACCTTGGATACCATACAGGACACCTTTTGTCCGGGCAGTGCTCCCTTCACGATCACTTTTTTGCCATCCAGTTCAAAGCTTCCCTTATTGGGGAAATCATAGTCTTTTATAACACCTTCTATAATCTCTCGTTTCTTCACAGCCGACCTCTTTCTTGTCTCTAATAATCTCTACTCTTCCCGGTCGCCCCACATATCTTCAAATATGCTGCGCATCCGACGTTTCGGTTTCAGTTCATTTTCTGCAAAAAATGGTGTTCCATGCTGGTCAAATTCCAGCAGCATGTATTTGCCATTCATGCCATCACGCGGATATGCCAGACTGCCCGGATTTACGATATAAGCTCCGCCATATCGTTCCAGATTCTGAACATGCGTGTGTCCATACATCACAATATCGTAACCATCATATTTGATCAACTCCTGTAAGCGGTCCGTTCCATAATGGACACTGTATCGGTGTCCGTGCGTGATAAATACCTTATACCGGCCGATCATGAATTCCTCCTGCATCGGAAGATCGGAATCCCAGTCGTTATTCCCGGCAACCATGTGTATCGGGCAGGTTACGTTATCATAAATATATTCTTCATCTCCGCAGACATCCCCCAGATGGATAAACATATCGATGTCACCCACCGTATCTAAGACATCCCGGATCGTATTGGTTCTTCCATGTGTATCACTAATTATCAGTATTCTCATTTATAACTTCCTTTATCAAACGAAGTGCATTTCCTCTGTGGCTGATCGTATTCTTTTCTTCCGGTGACAGCTCTGCTGTGGACTTGCCATACTCCGGCAGGAAGAAAATAGGATCATAGCCAAATCCATTCTCGCCGCGTTCTTCGTATCCAATGATTCCTTCAATCGTGCCACGTCTGGTAATGGTCTTTCCATCCGGGAATGCAGCCGCGATTGCACATACGAATCTTGCAGTACGCTTCTCATCCGGAACACCGGCAAGCTTGTCAATGATCGCTTTATTCTTGATCCGGTATGAGGTGTCTTCACCCATAAATCTTGCAGAGTAGATTCCCGGTGCTTTATCGAGATAGTCTACCTCCAGACCGGAATCGTCCGCCAGCACCAGACAGTTTGTCATCTTACGGATCGCCTCTGCCTTGATGATGGCATTTTCTTCAAATGTTTTTCCATCTTCTACGATGTCAGCCTGAATTCCGGCTTCCTTCATCGACAGGATCTCATATCCACAATCCGCAAGGATCATGCGGATTTCTTTCATCTTATTCTCATTACCCGTAGCAAAAATCAATTTCTTCATCTTGTCTTCTCCTTTTCTATTCAATCCCCCACATCCGTGAAGGCTTTCAAACAGACATTACAGTCATTCTCCTGCTCCGCACTCGACCACTTCGTGCCATACAGGCTGATATAGCCCTCGCCATCCGTGATATCGAAGTTCGCCGTTTTCTCATCATTATTATATTCGATTGCGATTGGCATCGTGGAATCCTGTGTGTTCACATGCACAACCACCGCAAATTTCCGATCATCCGGAAGCGGTACTGCCTCATTTAGATTGATCGTATAATAACCCTCGTACTGCATTTCACCGGATGCCACCTTTGTCCGCTGCTGCAAGTCGGATACATCGGTAAAATCCGTCACAACATACACATCATATGTCGTTTTCGGGCCTGTCGCATAGAAAGAAACTGCCTTTAATGTCTCGTTCTTTCCAGCCGTATAGACATTTGCAAAATAGGCCTCCGGCCTGTCGTCAAATCCCATCGTTCCGACCTCGCCCATCAGATCTGACTGATAGATCTTGTCGTAGTTGTCACTATTTCCAAGCTTCGTATATACTACGCTATTCATACCGATATTGGTATCATAATAAGAGATATAAAAGAATCCCTCGTCACCAAAATCCTGCCCCCAGCTATTCTTGCAGATAAATGCGCCGTCTCCCGCCGGTTCTGTATTAAAATATTCCTTCGGATAGTTGTCATCCCAGCCAACGATCACCACGTCATGATTCGGCGTCTGATCTCCATCATAATAATAGGAACTGCGGTTTCTGTTATAGTAATAAGAACTACTCGTTGCATTCTTCATATCACAGTAAATAACCGTTTCCACACCGCCATATTTGTATACGGATGATTTGATTGCCTCGTAATTCTTGTCCTTCAGGATGATGGCTTCTTCCAGATGCTTTACCGCCGACAATCCATTTACCGTCTGGTTATCACCATACGGATCATCTTCCTCAAGCACCGGTCCCTGCCATGCCGCAAGATAGGCTATACTCATATAATATTCGCCACCGTCAAATGGGCTGACATTAAAGCTGTTATTCATTGCCATATGATCAACAGAAAACACCAGATTTTCAGCCGGACGGATCGTACTTTCCAGTGCCGCAAGTGATGCAAATGCCCAGCAGGTTCCATAGATACCCTGATCTCTTACAAGAGATACACGATCATGTTCTCTCATGTCATATGCAGCCGGAAGCTTTTCTTCCTCGGCAATCTTTTTTAACACCGCAGCATTTGTCTCCAAATTGATATTACAGCTGTAGTTTAATGCCTCGCAGATCTCATTCACCGGCACATAGATGATATCATCCTTTTTCTCCGGCTTGTCGATTGCCTGTATTGCATTTCCATTGATATTTACCACATCCGAATCACCATAAACTTTAACAAGGCTGTCACCTTTTGCCAGTGTGATCGTTCCGTTTTCATATACATTTACCAGACAATCCAGTTTATCGGTAAATGCTGCGATTGGGATCATCAACTGCAACCGATCACTGAAATATGCCTGATATTCCGCCTCTGTGATCTTATTGTCATTGATATATAACGTAACACCCTTTTCATTTGCACTTGTTACGATCTCTTTCATCATTGCCTCGGCCGCAGCCTCCGAACCGTCGGTCTTTTCCACGCTCACATCCGGATGCCGGAAGAAGCCCAGATAAAGCAATACACTCAAGATTGCAACTGCTACCGCTATCAAAAACTTTTTCAATTTGGTCTCACTTTCTCTTTGGCGGCTTCGGTCCCATGAACTGATAGAAATATGATTTGATCATACCATTGTAGATCTTACGGTTCTTATCCGCCTTTCTTCCTATATATTTCTCCGCCTCACTGTATGACGTGATCAGGAACATCGACCAGTCATCCAGCCGTCTGAAACTTTCCCCGATCGTCTTATATAATTCCGGAAGGTCCTCCCGATCCTCGAGACGTTCACCATATGGCGGATTTGTAATGATAAAGCCATATTTTTTCGGATGCCTGAGATCCTTTACATCTCTCTGTTGGAAATGGATATGTTCATCCACTCCCGCTGCTCTGGCATTCTCCATCGCACACTTCACCATTTCATTATCCAGATCGTAGCCCTGAATATTCATCTTCACATCATGGTCGATCATGTCATTTGCTTCATCGATCGCATTGTACCACATCTTCTTATCTCCGACCTTCGCCCACTCGGAAGCCAGGAAATCCCGGTCGATGCCCGGTGCGATCCTTGCTCCGATCATAGCAGCCTCGATTGGAAATGTTCCGCTTCCACAGAATGGGTCGACCAGTACACGATCCTTGTTCCACGGTGTCAGCATGATCAGTGCCGATGCCAGGGTTTCTGATATCGGGGCCTTACCAACCAGTTTCCTATAGCCACGTTTATGAAGAGATACTCCTGATGTATCTAACCCTATTGTAACAATATCCTTAAATATAAATACACGAACCGGATATTCTGCTCCATCCTCTGTGAACCATGATACATGGTAGGTCTGTTTCATACGCTCTACCATAGCTTTCTTCACGATAGACTGGATATCAGATGGACTAAACAACGCACTCTTGTTTGATGTAGCCTTGGATACCCAGAATTTTGCATCACGCGTCAGATACCGCTCCCAGGAAATACTCTTGGTTCCTTCAAACAACTCGTCAAATGTTACTGCCTTGAAGCTTCCGCACTTGATCATGATTCGTTCCGCTGTACGGATAAACATATTTGCTCTTGCAACTGCATCTTCTTCTCCTGCAAACGTGATTCTTCCGTCTTCTACCTGAACGATCTCATATCCAAGATCCAGGATTTCCTTTTTCAATACTGACTCCAACCCAAAATGGCATGGAGCGATCAATTCGATTCTGCTCATATGCTTCCTTTCAATCACAAGTGCCAGATTCAGACATTTCTGTCCAAATCCAGCACTCCTTTTCTCTTATATCTTTGTTTCTGATTTTATTTTCTGCGTTTATTTATAACAACGATTCCGGCAAGCCCCAGTGAAATGATCATACCTGCAACTGCTGTCTTCATAGCAAAATCATCTCCTGTCTTTACTCCGGTGTTCTTCTGGTCATCCGGCTTATCGGCATCTGTTTTCTCTGTTGTTTGGTCCTCCGTTGATACAACTTCTTCGGATTCTGTTGTCACATCTTCCGTTTCATCCTGAGTATCATCCGTTGACTCTGTCGTTACATCTTCCGTTGTATCATCGGTACGATCTTCTGTCGTAGTTGTAGCTTCCGTTGTGTCCTCTGTCGTTGCATCTGTAGAAGCTTCCGTTGTCACGTCTTCTGTTGTCACATCTTCTGTTGTTCCACCATCCGGAACAGACATTTTAACCGTTACTTTTGTTGCTCCCGATGCATAATAATTTGCTGTTTCCTTATATCTGACGTAATAATCACCGGCAGAAATGCCTGTGATCGTATTTGCTGTGATCGGCTTCCATACATTCTGGTCAACGGAATATTCCATGGATATATCAACATTTTTAATGGAACCGTCCTTTTTCCCTTTTGCACTTTCATTTTCTGTCGTAAGACCGGTTGGTGCTGTCTGTGGTGCTTTATCGATCGTATAATTCTTTACGGTTTCTCCGTGATAAGTCTTACCCTTTGCTGTTATTTTTACGTTTGCTGTTCCTGCATTGATATTATCTGTAAATGTACAGGTATAATCCGTTCCTTCTGTCAGATCTCTTCCATCGTATGTGACAGTCACTGTTGGCTCTTTTGCTTTTCCATCATATACATAAGAAGTCGGGGCAATGGATACAGAAACTGTCGCATCTGTCAGCCGGCGATAACGAAGCTCTACGCTTCTCGCCTTTGTGCCTGTTTCATCTAATATCGTATTATAGGAATTCGGCTGTCCATCCAATGTGTATCCGGCCGGAAGAAATTCCTCAATACCGCCCACAGCTTCATCTAATGAAAGCAACCCATAATTGCTTAGTCCGCTTGGCGAATTTGTAATCTTATAAACAGATGTCTGATCCATCTGCAGCTTTTCAAGCCACCATTCTGTAAATGCTGCACCATCATGTTGCTGTTCTATATTGCTGTTTACCAGTTTAATGCCACCCTTTGCATACCATCCAAGCTGCGTAAGATCTGCTCTCACATTTTCAAATGTTAATGTATGTTCATTCCCTGTCGCTGCATTCCTGATATAGCCACTATATTCTCCATTTTCTATCACAAGCGAACCCATGATATCGAAATGAACAGCCTTTAACTCCTTCTTATTCAGATCAATCGTAAGATTCTTATTCCCAGCATCAATATATGTTGATGTACTCTCACAATTATATAGAAGCTTCAGTATATCACCGTTTCCGGCAGCCGCCGCTGCATCTTCTAGTTTAGAATAAGTGCCCTTTGCTGTTCCACTTGCATCCTCTACCTCGATGCATTCTACCGGATCATTACAATCCACACAGGCTCCATCCTTCACCTGTGAATGTTCACATGCCGCCTGTGTCTCTGCCAGTCCATTTGCCCCTGCAAATGCTGCTACTGCAAAAAAAACTGCCGCAATGATCGTTCCTAAAATTCTTTTTCTCATTTACCCTATATCCTTTCTTTTCTAAAAAAATAAGTACCTCCGGAATATCCTGGGATACCCGCCAATTACCCTGTCCATATTATACATACTTCCCCCTGCCACCACAAGTAAATTAAACAAAAAAATCCCGGCCATGCACTTCCTTAACAGGTTCTGTCATGTCCGGGATCGATCTATTCTGTTATTCTCATTTTCAAACCACATTTTCTTCTCTTTCATAATGGCTAGTTACACCCTCTGTCAGCGGTTTTTCGTCAATGCTCCTTTATACTGTACGATTCCCCCAACGGTATTGATCACCTTATATCCTGCCTGCGACAGCAGTCTCGCTGCCAGTGCACTGCCGCCTCCATACTGACAATATGTGAGCAGCACTTTATTTTTAGGAAGATTATAATTACCATACTGGATATCCGACAATGGTACATTGACTGCCATCGGTATGTGTCCTCTCAGGAATTCTTCTTCGGTACGAACGTCCACGATCACCCCGCCATAGCGGACTGCTTCCTGCATGATATCGCGAACCGGTATGTTGTGAAATCTCATCATTTCACCCCCTGGCAAATGTTCCTGCTATATGGATTCCTATATATTCATCATATGTCTCTTCCATCAAAACGTGCGGCATATTCAGCGTTTCTGCCACAATTCCGGTCTTATTTCTGCCCTTGTCCGTTGTACCCTGTCATGCCATAATCCGTACCAGTGCCATTCAACGTATAACTCTGTGAATAATTCTGCGATCCGGGATTCTCCTGCTGCCGATATGGATTCACTCCAGTTTGCGGATATGTTACATTTCCCATGTAGCCGCCATTTTGCATATATGCTCTATTCACAGTATAACCGTTTTGAGGGTTATAACCAGTATTTTGCATGTACTCCATATTAGTCGGATATGCGCTGCCTCGATTATAATCATCCTTTACCTCATACCCGGGATTTGTGCCGTAGGCTGATTGACCTGCATTGGCATTCATCCCCTGTGTATAACCACCATTGTATGGGTTGTAATTTGTATTCTGCATATATCCTCCGGTCTGACCATATGCATCCCCACCCGGATAGCCCGGATAACCCGCCCGGTAATCCGGTTGATCTGGATAATAATATCCTCTGCCCGGTCTGCGAAAATCCATCCGATACATCCCACAATCTGCAGTCTCCGGTCTGCCGTCAATTCTGCGGTCATGCGCTGAACAGTAAAAGATCAGGAAGATTGAAAGTACATACATCACTCCAAGGATCAGGAATACCCACGCCTCCGAAATATATCCATACGATGCCGCCATCACAAGATAGTCATATAAGCCATGAATAAATACCGGCACGATATATGCCCATGCCATAAATCCGATCATACCCGCACGGTCACCTGCATATGCCGCTTCTCTGCCCTTCGCATAAAGTGCACCCATGATAACACCTACCGTACAATGAAGTGGAATAGCGGTAAATGCCCGGAGGATGCCCGTTCCGATTCCGCCTGAAGCAACATATAAGATATTTTCCAATATAGCAAAGCCAAGCGATGCACAGACCATATAAATAACTCCATCATAGCTGTGCTGAAATTCTCTGCTTTTCCATGTAGTGCAGACCGTTACCAGATATTTTCCAAGCTCCTCCACAATTCCGATCACCAGAAAGCAGAGCACCAGCAGCATCGTCTGATGATCCGTATCTGTCTGTGCAACGATTAACTGCCCGATAAATTCTGCAATCGCTGCCGGAATGATCGTACCTGCACCAAGTGCCAGAAGCAATACCATTAATTTGACCGGCGGCTTCTCTTTCCGGTCTCTCATATATATAAAACCCAGCAGGATCAATGCCGGTAAGACTGCTATTATGATCAGTATTCGACTCATATGCCCTCCCATTATCCTGATCCGATGTCTGTAATCACAACCATCGAATCTTTTCAACATAATATGACTTGTTTAAAATTATACCACCCGGCAGTGAAAAACTCTACTTACAGGTCTTATTTTACATATAAAATATGGGAGGCGAATTGCTTACGTCTCCCATACCATTTATTCATATTTTTTTGAGGAAAATATATGACAATAATTATTTTACATTGAAGGCTTTCATACCCGGATATACGGCTGAAGCACCAAGCTCTTCTTCAATTCTTAAGAGCTGGTTGTACTTAGCTACACGCTCGGATCTGGATGGTGCGCCGGTCTTGATCTGGCAGGTATTTAAAGCAACTGCAAGATCTGCAATCGTTGTATCTGCCGTCTCACCGGATCTGTGCGATGAGATAGCTGTGTATCCGGCCTTGTGAGCCATCTTGATTGCTTCCAATGTCTCTGATACAGAACCGATCTGGTTTAACTTGATCAGGATACTGTTACCACAGCCAAGCTCGATACCCTTTGCAAGTCTCTCTGTATTTGTAACGAAAAGGTCGTCACCAACTAACTGTACCTTGTCGCCAAGCTCTGCTGTAAGCTTCTTCCAGCCTTCCCAGTCTTCTTCGTCCAGACCATCTTCGATAGAAATGATCGGGTACTTCTCAACCAGTCTCTTCCAGTGAGCGATCAGCTCCTCCGATGTATATACTGTACCGGCCTTTGGCAGCTTGTACTCGCCAACCTTACCTGTCTTCCATTCAGATGAAGCTGCATCCATAGCGATCTTGAAGTCCTTACCCGGTTCATATCCGGCTTTCTTTACTGCTTCGAGAATTGTCTCGATTGCTTCTTCATCAGATGCAAGTGCAGGTGCAAATCCACCTTCGTCACCAACTGATGTAGCAAGGCCTCTTTCTTTTAAGATTGCCTGAAGTGCATGGAATACTTCTGCACACCATCTGAGGCACTCTTTGAATGAAGGAGCACCAACCGGCATGATCATGAACTCCTGAACATCCAGACCGGATGATAATGCATGGCATCCACCATTGATAATGTTCATCATAGGAACCGGAAGTCTGTTTCCGCTTACACCGCCTAAGAAACGATATAAAGGTACATCCAGTGAAATAGCTGCTGCTCTTGCAGCTGCGATTGATACAGCAAGGATTGCATTTGCACCCAGATTTGACTTGTCCTTTGTTCCGTCTGCCTGGATCATTACCTGATCTACCGCATATGTATCAGATGCGTCCATTCCAACTAATACGTCATTAATTGTTGTATTGATATTTTCAACAGCTTTCTTAACGCCCTTACCGCCAAAACGATTCTTATCGCCATCACGAAGCTCTAATGCTTCAAACTCACCTGTTGATGCACCACTTGGAGCTGCTCCACGTCCAACCGTACCATCTGCAAGAATAACTTCTGCTTCTACTGTAGGATTTCCTCTTGAGTCAATAATCTCTCGTCCAATTACTTTTTCGATTTCTAAATAATTCATCATTATCCAATTCCTCTATTCACAAGATTTTAGTTAGTTTTTTCTAACCAACTAAAAAATAGCATGTTATAACCTCTGTCGTCAACAAAAATACGTCGAATTAATTGAGAATTTCTATCACATATTTCGCTTGATTTTTACAAGAACACACCGTATAATGCAGCCATGAGTTAGATGTGTCTAACCATTGCATGAACGGTTCTGAAATGACACATACTAATACTGTCGCATTTGATAATTTAATGTTACAGGAGTTTCAGATTATGTTTGAAGAATATTTGATCACACATTGTTCGCCTACATTGGCGTCCTTAAAACCTGCCAGCCTGTTTCTTTATCGTTTTTCTTCCGGAGAAGAATTATACGAAAGTGTGGCTGTCTGGGATGCACAATTTCAGAAAAAAGGGATCCGGATCACGATCCTGCGGGAAAATGCTGAAACTGCCCTGATCTATGTCTACAGACCGGATGCCATGGTTCGCGAATTATCAAGACCGGAGATCCTCTCTTTTCTTGTAAGCACAGGATATCAGGCAGGAACGATCGATCAAATGCTTGAACAGCTTCGTACACGGCTTCATGGTTCGGAAGAATTTCCACATGAAATCGGTGTCTTCCTTGGCTATCCGTTAAATGATGTTCTCGGATTTATCAAATACCACGGAAGCAACTGCAAGGGCATGGGCGACTGGAAGGTATACGGAGATCTGGGTGAGGCCCAGAAAACATTTGCTAAATTTAAAAAATGCCGTGAGATCTATGCAAATCTCTGGCATCAGGGACGAACCATCTGGCAGTTGACGGTTGCTGCATAATTATAGCATCTGCATAACAAAATAAGTATTTATGCAAATGACGTTCACATAACAAAATGAATATAGGGGATTCCCGTAAGCATTTTCGTGCGGGGATCTCTAAATATAAAATACATGAATTATAAGGAGGAACCTACTATGAGTAAGGTTGCAGTTGTATATTGGAGTGGCACAGGTAATACAGCATTAATGGCACAGGCTGTTGCAGAAGGTGCAAAAGCAAAAGGAGCAGAATGTGATCTTTTAACATCCGCAGAATTTACTGCAGATATGGTAGATAACTATGATGCGATCGCATTTGGCTGCCCTGCTATGGGTGCTGAAGTCTTAGAAGAAAGCGAGTTTGAGCCAATGTTCGCTGAATGTGAACAGGCATTAAACGGTAAGAAGATCGCCATCTTCGGTTCATATGGCTGGGGAAGCGGCGAATGGATGGATACATGGGAAGCTCAGTGTCAGGCTGACGGTGCTGTATTTGCAACAGCTCCACTGATCTGTCATGAAACACCGGATGAAGCAGGTCTTGCTGATTGTACCGCACTTGGCGAAGCACTTGTTTAATAAATAATAATACACATCTCTAAACACAACCAAAACACAGGAATCTGCCATGTGGCAGTCCTTCCACTTGTACATTATCGTACAATCCCAAAAATGCTCTGGCAAACCACACCTCTGCCAGAGCATTTATTATATTTATAGTTTCTGTTTTTATATGTTCTATTTCTGACTCTTCTTTAATGTTGCAACAACCTTGCCTTTTACATTGATGATCTTTACAGTTCCATCTTCATAACTTGCTTTTTGATTGCTTTCTGCAAACATAATATATCCCGGACATGCTGCCAGAACATGTACATTCTTCTTGGATGACTGGTAGATCTTTTTCTTGGAAGTTCTGCCCGTACTCTTGCCATAATAAGAATCTCCAAATTTATAAATGGAATTTGAGCTTTTTCCATTTTTGATCAAAGTACCATACTGATATCCTCTTACAGTCAGGCTCTCATTAAACTGCATATCATCAAAAGCTCTGACAAATGCATTGCAAACCGTTTCATTTCCTGCCGGGTATTTCTTTTTATGCTTATATTTTGTGTCAACGGAATAGGATTCTGTCATATATGGGAATACACTGTAAAAATATTTGCCCTTATAATAGAATACTGTTCCATTTGCATCATCTTTTACCCTCATGTGACACTTCTTATCGGTTCCATCCAGTTTCATAGAACATAAACCGGAATGACCATAATAAAGTCGGTTGTTTTTCATAAAACCAAGTCTTCCATTTTTACAGATCTGTTTTGGCTTTGAACTTCCATCAGCCTTGATCTTATAGATACTCATCTGGCTGTCCTGATAAAGGTTGTAATACAGATATCCTTTGTGTACCAAAACTCCACTGACACCGGCGCGTTCTACAACATACTTTGCAGTCTGTTTTTTCATATTATACGCAAGTACACCCTTTGAGGTTTCTATGTAAAAATAGTCACCTGCATGATACAGTCCTCTCGCTGATACATGCTTTACAGTTGATGCTGCTGCCAGTTCTGCCGTCTGTTCCGTCTCAACGTCTGTTGCTGCCAGACTTACATTGGAACCTGTCACATTCATTACTCCACACAGTACAAATGCGATCATTGCCAATACTGCTTTTTTTAAATGTCTTTTCATTCATTTTTCCTCCTGATTTTTTATTCCCTTTCTTCTGCAGGTTTTGCAGATACCTGTATTATATCACTGCATATAAAAAATAAATATATAAATTTGTCATGCGTGACAATTTATCCGTCATGATCTGTATGGTCCATGTAAAAAGCACCTGCTGATCCAAAGACTATATAAAGCCCATGCATCAGAAGATGCTTTTATTTCTTTCACTATATTATTTTATATCGTGAGACTTTCTTTATATTATATCGCTCCGTGCTCCCGGAGAAGTTTCTCGACATCGGTTCCTTCTACCGCCTTTAAAAGCTCTTTCATTGCGATCTTCTCTTTCAATCCAAGCTTCATATCCGTGATCTTTCTGCCATCACGGATCGCTACGGTCGCATTTAACAGATCCCGCACATCATAGACACTGCCCCAGACTTCCGGCACACCACGGTCGATATTCAACAGAGTATATACTGCCTCCATACCGGTACGGATCGAATACTCGGTCGTAAATATCGTATCTCTTGCTGTCTCTGCAAACTGTCCAAGAAATGCAAAGTTTACCGCGCCCTCCGGTACGACATCCGGACGGTCACCCTTCTCACGCGGCATGAAAAATGCCGTGATATATGGCATCATAACCGGCACCGTATTTGCGCTGTGTTCGGCAAGCTCCGGTATTTCCTCCTCCGGTACCCCGATATGATAGAGCCATTCCTCGCAGATCTCCTTACCGGTGCATTCCCGCATGGTCTTCTTTACATAATCACCCGGTTTATTCGAGAATAAGCCATATACCCATACAAGCACCTGTCCCTTTGGCTGATTACGGAACTGCGGCTGACGATTGATCGTCCAGGAAAGCAGCCATTCGGAATCTCTCGCAGTCACAATACCACCTGTAACTACCTTGCCTGAGAGCGGATCTCTCTTACAGATCTTCTTAATATACGGGAGAATCTTTTCATCTAATGTCGTCACCGTTGCGCTCATCCAGTTTGACTGCTCCGGATCGTAGCAGAATTTGTCCGGATGTCCAAAGGATGGATCCTGTGCTGCGATCTTCCTCCACATATCCCATCCGCCACCCTCACGGATCTCGGTCTTGAATTCAGCCGGTTTGTTCTGACTTCCGTATGAAGAATTCTCCACGCAGCCGCCATTTGTGATAAATACCAGATCATTCTCGGTCAGATCGATCGCATCTGCTTCACCGTCACGGATAATATCAATCTTCTTTGCCAGCTTTCTTCCTGCTTCGATCTCGAATTCCACATTTATAACCTTGGTATTATAATGGAACACCACACCGAATGATTCCAGATATTTTACCATCGGAAGAATCATGGACTCATACTGGTTATATTTGGTAAAACGAAGTGCCGTGAAATCCGGCAGTCCTCCGACATGATGGATAAAACGCTTAATATAGAGCTTCATCTCAAGTGCAGAATGCCAGTTCTCAAATGCAAACATCGTCCGCCAGTACATCCAGAAATTAGAATTAAGCACTTCTTCATCAAAATACTCATCGATCCGTTTATTATATAATTCTTCATCCGGGGTAAAGAACAGCTTCATGATCTCCATTGCACCCTTATCGGACAATCCGAACTTCTTATCGGTATGTGCATCCTGCCCCCGATTCTCAGTTGCCCGACACAAAGAATAGTTTGGATCTGCCTTATTCAGCCAGTAATACTCATCCAGTACACTGACACCCTCTGTCTCGATGGACGGAATCGAACGGAACAGATCCCACATACACTCAAAATGGTTATCCATCTCACGTCCGCCACGCATAACATAGCCGATATCGCTGTACTGATAACCATCACATGCACCGCCCGGAATCGGGTCTTTCTCCAGAATGTGCACATGCGAGCCTTTCATCTGTCCATCTCTTACCAGAAAACAGGCTGCCGCCAATGCACCAAGTCCCGAACCTATAATATATGCCGATTTCTGATCCACACCCGCCGGCTTCTTCGGTCTGGCAAATGCTTCATAATTTCCACTTGCGTAATACATACGAATTACCTCCAATCTATACAGCCTGCCCGCAAACAGACCGGTTATCTCAAAAACTGTCTTTATTATAAGATTCCCCGTTTTTGCCCTCAATAAACAAAAAAAGTACCGTGATAAAAATATATTCACGGTACTTGTTCTGTCTAAAATTTTATCATTTCCCCTGTTTTGATGGGATAACCGGTCTGAAAAATAAGACACATTGTTTTTTCAATGTATCTGTCAGCTCTCTGTTTTTTTGTGAAAGGCATCCGTCCGAAACGCTTCCAGTGCTCTGGTAATATTATCATGCATCACCAGTCCCATCTTATCCACGATCACATGCGGATCCCGCTTCATGCCATTCTCAATCCATTCAAGCAACACACCGACAAAGGAGCATTTGTAAAAATCAGCAATGAACTTCTTATCTTCATCCCGCACCTGCATATTCTTCGCCTTATCTTCGATGACCTTGATCATCAGATCATACGTCAGACTGTACAGATATTTTTCTACCTGATCTCTGCTGATCGAATGATATGCATTCATCATAAATGTCTTATTCTCGCTCACCGCTTCAAAGATACGAAGGAAGCCTTCCTGCCAGGTATCATAGGTTTTATTCTCACCCAGTATCCTCGTTGCATCCTCCACACACACCCACTCTACCAGATCATAGATATCTTTAAAATGATAGTAAAATGTCATTCGGTTGATGCCGCAGTCTTCCGTGATATCCGTTATCGTTATCTTATCAAGCGGTTTCTTTGTAAGAAGCTTCTTCAGTGATGCTTCCAACGCACGTTTCGTTATCTGAGACATTTCCTTGTAACCTCCGCGTCTATTGTTCATCAGAAAAAAAGTTATCCTTACTATACCATACCCACCAGAATTTTGTAAAATTAAAAATAAGCTAATGGCATGAGAAAATTCCTCATGCCATCATCTTATATTTTACACGCAAAATTCTGGTCTGGATGTGGTATATCATACAAAAAACGGCCGGTCAACTGTAACATACAGAGACCGGTCAAGCGAAAAAACAATCTATATCATTCAGGGTGTGAAAAAAACCTACAGAAGGAACTGTTTCATATGATATTACAAACAAATAAAACCGCCATGTAACATGCTTTTATGCAAGGACTACATTATCGGGAGCTTCTATTTCTGCTTTCTTTGCATCCTCCCTGATCTCAACAAATGCTGTATTGTCGAGAGCCTCTTCTGCAATACTTGCACAGTTTTCTGCGATACGGTTGATGTTGTCAAGTGTGTATAATCAATGTAAAATTTTATTCTTTTTTATATCAGTCAACCTATATTGCAAAATGCTTTTACAAATATCTTCCTAACTCCTGCTTCCATATTTCTTCCAGTCGTTCCAGCGAAAACGCTGCATTTGCCGGGCTTGTCGACGGCAGTTCGATCATCGGAAGATCGATATGTTCCGCCTGATATTTTTTGTATAATCTGCCGGCAGTCTTACCATTTGTAAAAACTGCCCGGATCGGTGTATGTGCTACAATGCTTTTAATATCTGCAGGAACAACATTTCGGATACTGCTGTCACTGGAACCGATGATCTCACAAGCCCGGATCACATCATAGACCGCCACATGACCGGCAAGCAGCATCCGTTTTTTCTCTTCTATCGTCAAGGGTTCCGGTACACCAAGTACAGCTGCCACTACCTTCCAAAAACGGTTTCTCGGATGTCCGTAGTAGAAGCCCTGCTCTCTGGATTTCACCGATGGCAGACTGCCAAGAACCAGCACCTGTGATTCTTCATTATATACCGGAGCAAATTCATGCTCTACATACTGATATTCTGACATTTTTATTTCCTTTCAAATAAAGAATTGCCTGCAAATCTTACACATTCAAACGGAATTACAAAATAATTAACTTCCACTCCGTAAAATATGCATCCGCAAAAATGACTTGTTTTCTGTTTTAAATCACCTTTGTATTCAAGCGGTCATTTCCTGCATATAAATCATTTTTCACTTTATATTTTTATATGATTTCTCCATCTAAGATCTTTATTCCAAATCTCTCCATATCCACCCGTCCATCGACAACTGTAACTCCATCTGCCGTCAATCGATCTGCCTGTACATTCTTTCCGCCAAATGCAAATGCCCCGGATAATTCACCCTTTGCATTTACCACACGAAAGCAGGGAATGTGCTCCGGATCCGGATTCTTATGAAGCGCATTTCCCACTGCACGCGCCATCTTCTTATCCCCGGCAAGCTCCGCGATCTGACCATAGGTTGCAACCTTTCCGGCTGGAATCTTTTTCACAGCCTCATAGATTCTCTTTGATGGACTGGTTGTCACCAGATCATAACTCTCTGCGATCATCCGTTTCACATCCTGATCCGGAATGCTTCCATCCAGAATGATCGTATTCCAATGCTCCTTATTCTGATGCCAGCCCGGTATCACCGAGTCAAACGCACTCCGCCAGAAATCCCTCCATTCCGGATCGACCTTTACGTTCAGATTAATATATCCGTCTCTCTCATATGTCCACAGAAATACCTTCTTGCTTCCTTTCACACGCACCAGTTGCCAGTTCGGATCATGAAATGGCGCCTGCTGATATGTATCAGGAAAAGACAGTCCATATGCCAATGCTTCTTCCCTTGTTGTCATTTATTTTCCTCCAACCTGCTTTACATAGTCTGCGATCATCTCTGCTGTCTTATCCACGCCCAGACGGACCGCATCCATACACAGGTCATAATTTTCTGCATAGCCCCATTCTTCTCCGGTATAATATCTGTGATAGCCACGCCGCTTCTCATCCGTCTTTTCTACCAGAGCCATTGCCTTTCGATCTGAAATCTTATGCTTTTCCGCGATATGTTGAGCCCGTAACTTCTTGTCCCCACATAAAAATACGCGAATCGCATTCTGATCCTCCCGATAAGCATAGTTTGAGGCTCTTCCTATGATAATGAAGCTTTCTTTTCCAAACAATGCTGCCAGCGCCTTCTTCGGCGTATCATACTGATTTGAACAGAAATCATCGGCGACAGAACTGATCATCGCATTTACCGGCTGTTCCCCAAAATACATCGGATATTTCTCATAAATCTTTTTTTCTTTTGCAAGTGCGATCAGTTCAGGCTTTGTATAAAACGGAATCCCTAACAGCTCTGATAATTTTCTTCCGATCTCATCTCCCGCACATCCACACTGTCTTCCAAGTGTTACGATCATACGCTCTTACCTCCTTCTTATATATTACCTCTACTCATCTACAATGCAAGCATCTGGCTGATCAGATGATAATGCCCGTCTACCGCCGCTTTCATGGATACTTCATCACGTTCCAATACACTATTATAGATCTGCTTGTGATAATTAAGCAAGTTTGCCTTTTCTTTTATATTCACACGACGCAGCACCAGATCGATCCATTCCCGGTAAACGATCATAACCGCCTCCATGATCATTGAAAACAGTTCATTCTCTGTCGCCCGGATCAGCAGTTCATGAAATTCCTTATCCACGCTAACCAGTTCGGAACCATCCGCCTGCTCCATCCTTGCCAGATTATCCTCCAGAAGCACCTGACACTCAAATGGTATTCCCTTCTCGATCAGCATACTGCATACAGACTTTTCCATTGTACAACGGAACTCACAGACCTCGGATTTCGTGATACTGCCAAGTGCCAGCATCATCATAAGCATTTGACGGATCGACTCTCCGGCATTTTTTGATATATAATTTCCCGATCCCTGTACGCGTTCGATCATTCCCATGCCATGCAGGATACTGAGTGCCTCTCTGGTCGAATTTCTTCCGATTCCCAACGTCTCCGCTATCGTACGTTCGGTCGGAAGCTTGCTTCCGATCTGCAAGGTTCCGTCCTGCATCAGGCTGTAAATATATTGAATTGCTTTTTCATATTCTGATGTAGCATGTTGTTTTTCCATACCCGTCTCCCTAACTATCAATAAATTTCGTTATTTCTATATTTTGATATCTGCTACCAGCGGATACCCGCCTATGAGACTATCAACTAACTTCATTATTTCTATATCCAATCTGTAAATTCGAAATAAATCCTTGCATTTTATAAGCAGCATATATATTTACATAAAATGCGCAAATAACGACGAAAGCACAACCGTAAGAATACCGGAAACCGCAATCGCCAGACTGCTCATTGCACCTTCCACTTCACCGATCTCGATCGCCTTTGCCGTTCCGATCGCATGAGATGCAGATCCAAATGCCAGCCCTTTAGATATCGGTTCGGTGATTCGAAAAATCTTGCACACTAATTCACCAAATATATTTCCAAGAACACCCGTTACGATAATAACTGCAACCGTGATCGTTACATATCCACCCAGTTCTTCTGAAACACCCATACCAATCGCTGTCGTGATAGACTTCGGAAGCATCGTTACATAATCCTCATGTGTAAGTCCCATGATCTTTGACAATACAAACACCGTACAAAGACTTGTCACCACACCGGCAACAAGGCCTGCCATAACCGCCTTACAGTTATGCTTCAGCAGTTCCCACTGTTCATAGAGCGGGATCGCCAGACATACGGTTGCAGGGGTCAACAGCCAGCTTAAATATTGGGCGCCTTCATTATAAGTATCATAATCCACCCTGCTCACAACCAGTACCAGGATGGTAACTACAATCGAGATCAGTAACGGATTAAATATTCCCAGTTTGAATTTTTTCTTTAATATTGACCCGATCAAATATGAGATCAGGCTAAGTGTAACTCCCGCAAACAGGGAGTTTTCAAAAAAATCATGCATCCTCTTGTTCCTCTTTCTTCCTGTCTTTTCTGATGATCCACTGTGACAGTCTGCCTGTCATCGCCATAACCGTAATGATCGTAACGACCGTGATCACACATACCGGAATCAGCACCGGCTTCAGCGTTCCCCAGCTAACCATCAGACCAACACCGGCAGGAATGAACATCAATGGCATGATCTCAATTAAGAATTTTCCTGTCTCCTTCACTGCTTCTAACTTAATCCAACCCGTCATCAGGCATACAAATAAAATCGCCATTCCATAGATGCTTGCAGGAATCGGCAACGGTAATACATATTTGAGCAGTTCCCCGATAAATGAAATTGCAAGAATGATTAAAAATTGTCTAATATACTTCATTCAAATATCCTCTCTACATTTTTTATCCTTTTTCGTTTGAACTATACTTTTTCATATAAAAGAAATTGGTAGCACCAATTCAGTGCTACCAATCATTATACTGCCATCTTATTATTTGTCAATTTATTATTTTGCCAAATCGGCATCAATATATTCCCAGCATGTTTTCTTGCGGGCTGCTCCCTTCTGCGACTGATGCTATACCTTTCCAGATGAATACTATTTATTCCTGTCAGCGGTATCTCACCTGCCAGAAGACCACCCTTTCCTGTCGTCGACGCACAATCTTTACAAACGGATACTACTCCTGCCGCTGATGTCCCAGCTGCCAGAAAGCTACCGCTCCTGCCGCCGCTACGTTAAGTGAATCCACACCATGTGCCATCGGAATCATAACCGTATAATCGCAGTCAGCTATCGTATCTCCGGCCAGCCCATCGCCCTCTGTACCGAGCACAATTGCCAGCTTTTCCTCACTATTTAACTGCGGATCATTAATTCCTACACTATCTTCTCGGAGTGCCATTGCCGCCGTCTTAAAGCCCATTTCTTTCAATGTCTTCATTGCCTGCTCCGGCCAGACACCATCCTTCTTTGACAACATTGTCCACGGAATCTGGAATACTGTTCCCATACTCACACGACTTGCACGTCTGTAAAGAGGATCACTGCAGCCACCGGTCAATATCACTGCATCCATACCAAGTGCTGCGGCACAGCGGAACAATGCTCCCACATTTGTCGGATTGACCACTTCTTCCAAAATAGCGATCCGCTTCGCTCCCTGACATACCTCCTCTATCGTTGGCAATGTCCTACGGCGCATCGTGCACCAGAGCCCCCTTGTCAGATGATAACCGGTAAGCTTCGTCAATATCTCATCCGGTGCAACATAGATTGGGACATCCTCCATCCGATCCAGAATCTCCTCGGCCTCTGCAAGCTGTCCCTTTTCTGCCAGAAAAGACACCGGTTCATATCCACCATCTAACGCCCGCCCGATCACCTTCGGACTCTCAGCAATAAACAGCCCTTCCGCCGGTTCATAGATTGTTGCAAGCTGCCGTTCCGAGAGTTCCGCATAAACCACCAGCTCCGATCGATTCAGATCCGCTACTTCTATTATCTCCATCATAATTCCTTCCTGATACACACGCTTGTCATTTTATTATGTCAATTACCTTTATACCAAATTGGCATCGATATACTTCCAATATGGCTTCTTGTTTACCTCACCTTCATGCTCTATATACCAATTTGCAGCCTCCTGTAACCCGGCATCCATTGACATCGTCTCCGGATATATCTTCTTCTGCCGGGTCACATCAAGACAGTATTCATAATTATAAAAGCTGAAATAATTTCTCTGCTCTACTGTTTCCGGTACCGATACGAATTCCGGTACTTTATCAAAGCAGGCATAACATTTGATAACCCAGTCTCTTATCGATATTGCCTTTTCATTTCCGACATTCAAAATATGATCTGTTGGGCACTTTGTAATTATTACTTCCATCAGCCTGCACAAATCTTCCACATGGAAAAACTGTAATTTCATCTCACCGTCTTCCGGCAAATAAAATTTTCTGTCTGCCATTGCACAGTCAAATACAAACGCCTCCCGATAGACGTTGTCCATAGAACCATATAAATATGGCGGTCTTAAAATATAACCATCCGGGACTCTCTCCAACAGTGCATTTTCTGCTTCGATCTTATCTGTTCCATATTTTCCCCAGAATTTATTTACTGCTCTTTCAGAATCCTCAGGAAATGGCTGTACACCATACTCCGGATATACCGCACTGGAACTAATCATTATATATTGACCAAAAGAGTCCAGCGAATTATGTAAATCAATTATGTCTTGTGCATCATAAGCGGTTATGTCGGCAACAACATCAAAATGCAGATTCTTCAGCTTATCCCCTAAATTATGCCTGTCGCTTTCAATCAGCGTCACGCCCTTAACCTGCGGTTTTGAATTACGGTTCACTACATAGACATCATATCCATGCTCTACAAAATACTTTGCTGCATACTTACTGACAAATGTGGTTCCACCGGTAATCAAGATTTTCTTCATTGATATCTCCTTTTCTACTGCACAGGGCTTGCTTATAAGCCCACCCAATTGTTTGCATCTACAAAGTAACATACCGATAATTCGACTGTCAACATTGATGCAAATATTCGGACTACACTTTCAAATAGTCAAGTTGGTGGAAGTCGCCGCTTATAGATAAACAAAAAAATACCCGGAAGAGTGCAAACACTCTCCGGATATTTTTTATTTATCTAATCTTCTCGTTACTTACGCGTAGATTACTCGATGATTGTAGCAACACGTCCTGATCCTACAGTACGTCCACCTTCACGGTCTGATTTGGCTGTGTTTAGAAACTTATTTGTTACGGTTTTTGCCGTTTTTTGACTCATATTATGGGTATTTTACCTATTATTTTATCTTTTTCCGGGAGAAATGTTGCAGATTCGTATCACGGATTCTGGGAAGTTACCCTGTGTATCACGCCCTTTTGTCCGCGCCCGAACGACACCATTTTCGTCCACCTTGGAGATATTGTAGCATGGACGACCTGGAATGTAAATTGATTCTTTGCGAAGTTCGTTCGACCTTCGTTGATTAGTAGCAGGGTGGGCGAACGGAATTATGTTTTACTGTTGTATCATGCCTCGAATGAGCTTGGATGGGCGAACAAGATTCTTTTGATAAGTGTCACTGCGAGTGTGATACACATTTTCCTACTGTTCATTTGCTCATCAACCCATGTGTCTGCAAATCGAATATAACTACCAACACTTATAGGGTATCTACATAAAATGTCGAAATTCATAAGTTGCTCCTTCGTAATTAGACAGCAACCATCCTATTCGCGCTATTTGATTGGAAGACTCGATAGTACATGGCATTTTAGTGTATAAGCCGAAACTATTCCAATTCATTTTTGATAATCCTAATATCTCTGATATTATCTGTGTCATATCACCCGAACCATAATGCTTTACTATTTTTAGTGGAGTCGGAATACTCTTCCCTCCCTGAATATAACTATAATTCACATTTCTAATCGATGTAGCAACACCATGTGTATACAAAAAAGCCGAATTATCGTTGTATGGAAAACAAGTTCCTCTTTTGATAGGAAAACCATCCAGATTAAGTTGACGATTCAAGGCAAAACATTTCACGTTATCCTCATGTGCTATTTCAATCAAATCAACTTCTGCAATCCCTGCATTCACTAAACATTTAGTTAAGCCTTTTATCTCCTCCGCTTTAAATGGAGTTCTCTTATGAACAACAACCCGTTTAGGCATTTCTGAGAACGAGTTAAAAAATAGTTCTTTAATTCCTAATCCTAAACGAAACGCCTCGTCTTCTGTTAAATAAGGATTCTTTTTTTCGTCAAAGGTAACATCATTTATCTTTGAAAGCTTATATTTTAAACCTTGTCCATCCGAAGAATATATATGGCTACATCCAATTATCGTTTGGCGTCCTTTGCATGATTCACTCACACTATAACCAATTCCTACAAAAGCAGTATCATTTCTAAGATTTGAAAGCGTCCATGGCGTCCTTCCAGCCTTGACATATATCGCCAAAGCTAATGCCCACATAATTTGACACCTCATTTTATCGTCTCTTATAGTTTTTTCCCGGATAAATTGTGTTGCAATATGTTTTTGTACCGCAAATGCCTTAACATAATCATGCAAATCAAAGTTTTCATTTAATGAACTTATTTTAGTGTATTTCTCATATCTTTCTGGTATATAAATCAATACAACATCCACATTCCCGTATGCATAAAGATTAGCTATTTTTTGATTTATAGCATCAGCATAACTTATTGCAGTTTCTAGAAGAGAACCCCTTTCTCTAACCTCAATATCTACCCATTTTTCTGAACTCTCAGCTGGAATTTCTATTCCTGTTTTAAATGCCTCATAAAATCCCGGATAATTTATAACATAATCTACATTATAACGAGTATTATGAATACTATGTAAATTTCTTACAAACCGGACAAATTCTGTCCTATAATGTTCTGGAACAACCCCCGCAATGCGAACACTCTTTCTTTCAGAAAAAAGGTCATACGCATTATTATATGGTCCACCATTAACTAAACCTCTCATTGGATGAAAATCATATGTCAGCTTTTTCTGCAGAGAATCATAAAACACTAAATCTGAATCTTTTACTTCTCTTCCTTTGAATACAACCCTTTTCCAATCAAAATCTGATGGGAACATAACTCTATTTTTACTTTCTAATCCAACATATACGGAACGATTTAAAATTGTAAAAGAAAACGGAATCTCATTTCCACTTTCAAGCGGATATGTCACATTGATATTACCTTTTTCAAAAAACAAACTCTTCCACTCGTTAATCTTTGTTGCAAAATATAGATTCGGTTTGCCATTACATATTTTTTCATTATACAGTCTTGCAAATTCACGTTTTTGATTTTTTGTAATCACACCTCTTTCAATAAACTCATAAGTAGGATTGATGCATAAGTAAGTATATTTATGATCAAAAAAAACACCAACTTCAACAGCTTCATAAGCACCTATATTTAAGTTTTCTACATTAAAAAATACCTTTTTATGAATATCATAAATTCTATTTCTTCTGCAGAATTTATTCGCACTATCAGCCAGTATATTCGTTAACGCTGTAACTAGCATATATTTTATTGCACCATTCCGCATATACACTTCACGCGTTAATGGACAAATCTGAATTGTTCCTTGAACTTCTTTTTGACACATACGCATAATAGTATCCTTATTTCCCCATGCATATATCTCTCCCTCTGTTGGTGCAGCTACAATATTGTATTGCAATAGTTCTTTACAATACCTCCATTCTGTTTTTTCGGGCGGCACATTAATTTTAAATTTGAAACATGATTTAGGGAATGCAATCGGATACAAATTACTATCTACAACTCTATCAACACTAATACCATTATTCAGAAAACTAACATTCTTCTTGTTAGGTTCGTTAACAGATTCCCCCTTCAATAGATTTATTCTCTTCTGAAATTCTATGTCAGACAAATACATATTTTTAGCCAACATTAACATTGTTGTATCAAAACCATCTGTTGGAATATAATATGCTTCTCTACCTTTTTCACGAATCTCTGTTAACAAATTACTTACAGCAACTGGAATTGTATTACCATATCCACACCAATACAGTCTTCCTGCTCCTGGTTCTGCATATACATTTTTTATCGCATCCATCAATGATTTATCTCTTCCACTATATCCCATAACAATAAAATTCCTGTTATGAACCTCGTGTTTCAATGCCTTAACCAATATATCATCCTGAGAATCCAATTCATTTGCTATATTCTTCAGCTTTCCGTATTTATAATCACCATGCAAAGCAATACACAATATTTCTTTCACGACATCTGTTCTATATATTCGTGCTTGTGATTCCAAAGTAATTTCAATCGGCACCAAATCATATTGATGTGCCGTTTTTACAGAAAAGCCATCAAAATTAGTAGTCCATATTGATTTAACAAATTCTTTTTGTGCCAACAACATCAAAATATGATATCCGATACTAGGTCGTTTACCTATTATCAAATCTTCAAAATATTTTCTTCTATCTGCCTCGATAGGATATGCTTTTTCTGCATAATATGAATATTCCTCCTCAGAATTCAACGCTGGAAATCTGGGTTGTGCATCAATCCAATTCTGAACATTTCTCCTAACTTTTTCATTCCTAAAATTACTATGAGTTCTGGCTAGACTAGAATTATTTGATATGAAAATTTTGCACTTCCAATCCCAAATACATTCTTGTGCCGAAGGAATGCCTGATTCTACAGAAGCTCCTGCCCCTAATAAAAATGAATACCGAGCATTACTATTCTGTGCAACAGAACGTAAAAACTCATCAAATTGCAATATATATTCTGTTATCATACAATCACCTTCCCATATTAGACAATCTATATCATTCCTTATTTACATTAACGCCAATAATATCTGTATATATTTGATTACAATTAGACAGATAAATGAATTTCCTTCTATCGCTAAATTTCAAGGTCTATCACTCTTAATGGGCAAACTGATTCGCATCTTTTACAATCTTTCTTCGAAAAAATATCACATGATTTTAGTCTTGCTCTTTCTTTTGCCATTTTGAGATCCTCACCATTATCACCGATTTTATACAAATCAATTATATGTTTTGCTATTTTATATTTTGATATCGCTTGTTTCATCTCTTCAATATCGGGAATTCCAGAAAGATGCTCCCTAGATGTTACAATAGACAAAATATCTGCACTACCAAGCACTCCCATTAATGAAGCACCAATTACCGCCACAGTATCATCCTCTTCTAATCCAACATCTGTTAACATAGGACCTAATGGCATAATGGGATATGGTATATTTTCCAATCTATTACATAATTGCAATAGTTTTTTTGCATCCACATGTCCCGGTGTTTCAATAATTGTATCAACACCTAATTTATTCAAATAATCTGCAATTCTAATCTGTTCATCTAATTCTTCTAAATATGTTTGATCCAACGCATCGAGTATTGTAGCACTTCTGAATGTTGAACCAATACTTAAAATTACCTTATGTTCTTTACATTTTATACCTATTTTATCTAATAATTTCAGATATATATTCACTTCACGTTTATTGCGAATATAATCCTGCGCTACAATTCCTCCCCCTCTTGATGTACATGGAATTATTCTTTTTTTGCTTAATTCCAACATATTGTAATTAACCGTTGGATGAATAGTAATAATAGAAACTCCTTTCTCACATTGCTCACAGATTAATTCAAATAACATGTTTTTATCAACAGTTCCATTTGCATTGACAGAAAGGTAAACCGGTACCGTTCCTGCCATATACTGAGTATTTTTCAAAACATATTCCCATAACCTATTTGCACTCTTATACAAACTTAGATCCGTAATAATATCTATCCGCTCTGAGTTTGATAGCAAATAATTTATTTTTTTTATTTCGTCATCTACCATAAATTTGCTATTGGCGCCAACTAAAAGATTCAATAATGTATTCGATTCTCTTCCAATCTGTATACCTTTATTTGTTGTAATTAACTTCTTAACCATTTATAAGTACCTCTGTAGCATCGACTAACTCTTCCAAAGTCGGAACAATACCTGCACTTATTTTTTCATTATACTCTGGCACCTTTTTCATACTAACAGAACAATAGTCATCTTTTAATAATTTTTTTATTAATGGATTCTCGAAATCCTTTTCATTTGCTATAGCAATTAAAATTGAACAGCCTTTCTCTTTTGCCACTTCAAACTCAGCCTCTGTTCCCATTCCCCCTGCAAACACAACAAATAATTGTGTACTTACAAACAATGCTGTTCTTGCAGACTTTAACTGTGGCAAAAGACTTTCCTTGTTTGAATAATCAGGATTTGCAGCATAAGGATTTGGGAAAAATTTAATAATATCTGCTAATTCTTTTTTTGAATTAACTGCTGTTTCCATAAATCCATTAACTACTTTGATTCCAATCCCCTGATTTTGTCCGTTAATCACCACAACATCATTAAGCTTTGCCAATCTCTTACCATATTCCCCATATATTCCGGGCTCGTCATTTTCATGCGAACCAGATACAAAAACACTTTTTCCACGTGACTTTACAGCAATATTCCTCAATACTTCCTCTAATTCATCAGAGTCGTTAACTACCAGTTCTCTAATTCCAATTCTATTTAATTCTTTAATCCATAAATCAAATCTTATCTTTCTTTGTTCGAATTCTTTTTCAAACTCATCGGGCTTACGACTAATTTTAAATAAAATAATATAATGATCCTGCGAATACTTATTTGATTGCTTTGTGGCCTCTATCATAATATTTCTAATATCTGGATCTCGATAACCATATCCTATAAACAAAAAACTCTTCTGTATAAAAGAGTCTCTTAATCTCTGTGCAATTGCGACCTTATTAAATAAATACTCATCATACTCCTGTTGTGTTAAGACGATATCTTCCAATTTTCCTTTTATGCATCCGTGCAATTTTATTATTTCAAATTCTCGTTTTAAGGCGGGTTTTGATAAATCTTCATTGCTTCTTACCACTTTAGGTTTTCTCATCACAAAACACTTCTCTAGTAATTCGTCATAATTAGTAGTCCAAACTGTATTAACACTCATATTCGAAATAGCATTATGATACTTATTTACAGCATAGCCTTTTCCATAACATTCAATTATTCTATTATAAATAATATTCTTATTACCAGAATTATTATTTACAATGTATTGAGCAATCATCGGAAGATCATCTTCTTTCGTAAGGCTAATACCCATACCTTCCGCTAATGGACTCAATAATTCTTCCCAAGATGGCATACCGGATTCACTCGATATTCCACTGCCAACAAACAAATCACATTTTTCTGCTAATATTTTTTTCGATACCTCTTCAATGAACCGCTCTTTCTTCATGCTTATCACTCCCGTATAATTCTATTTCTTTCTATATCTCCTATCCTTATTACTACCAATAATTTCAATATAATCAGCAAGTCCCTTCAAAACATCTTTAGTACGACTTTCTTTTAATCCTAATAATTCGCAGAAATCCCAAATGCCATACTCTTTTCCTTCTTCCATAAATTCAAGAATTTTGTCATACTGCATTTGTGTCTTCTTAGTTACTTTTTTTTCGTCGCTTTTTATCGCCGCTTTTTTATCGCCGCTTTTTATCGCCGCTTTTTTATCGCCACTTTTTTTGAAAGAAAGCGTCAGCACCGTTCTATCTGGGTCAAATCTCTCCTCAATCACTGGTTCTTCCCAGCCTTCATCTGCCCAAACATTAAAGATATTCGGCACACCACTTCCAGCTCGTTCACCAATATTGATGAGATTAAACATTTTCATAAGAGCCTTGTTTCTTGGATCGGATTCGCCACCAAGACGCATCTGTTTTTTACCCGTTCTGATATAACCGGGGTTTGCCAAAATGAGCTTGTCCGGTTCCTTACGAATAACAACACCTCGCAATCCATGATAATCTGCATTAATCAGGCAGTTTGCCAAAGCTTCACGGAGTGCCTTGTGCACTGGAGTATCGTCAATACGCTCACCACCAGACATTTTAAAAGGCACCTTAACATCTTTGATAATCTTGTTATAAACCCGGAAATAAAAATCACACACATTTCCGGACCATTCACCGGAACTGGACTGCAATCTATCACTCCAACGAGTGGTAGGATCCAGCTCTTCTCTATAGTCCAAGAAGTATTCAGGGAAATGGCGTACAATATTGTACTCATCCCCAAACATCAGCATACCTGCTGCCGTAGGATGCAATTTTCCGTTTTCCTCTGAAATAGCAGCCGCACCTATGCTTCTTAAATACTCATGGTCGCTCAGTCGTTCAAAAGGATGTCCTTCTTTTAAAGAACGATGACTGTTGCGATATCCATGAATGGTATCATAATTCAAATCTTCCATCGGAACCTTATCAAGCACTTCCATATCCATAGTGCGCTCGGTCTGATCACGGAGCATGGTCTTTACCTGCAATCTGGTACAATGATAATCGCCCTCAAAATTACGGCGGAAAGTGCCATTAAAAATATCATTGTTGATGTACACCGGCTTCTGCTCACGCTTCGCCATGGGCACATAAATAACCATAATGACATCTTTATTGTCACCGACTTCATAGATCTCCACATTATCTTCTGTCAAAAGGTTGATATTTACCTTTTGAGGATTGTTTATGTTATCCCAAAATTCCTTGCAAAGCTTAGACGCATTCTGAAGACCGGTGGTTTTCCAACTGCCATCTTTTTCTTCCTTAACACCAAGGATAATAACACCGCCATAGCAATTTGCAAAAGAGGAGTATGTGTCCCACAAAGATGTTGGTAATCCACCATTTGCCTTCTTCACTTCTCTTCTGTTATCTTCTCTGTATTCATCAAATTTTGAAAGCTCAAAAACATTTTCCAAATTCTAATCTCCTTTATACAAACCTCAACTAGCTACATACACATGTGTTCTATGTCCTTTGCACTCCATTGTAATGTAGATATTATCATTTACATCCATCTTCTCTTCTATACATTTCCCCTGCGCACAACCAATTCTCTATATAAAAAACGTACTCCCATTTGACACATCATTGAGAGGTGTGGGAGTTCCTATTACCTCTATTATATCCAATCCACTCCAAATAGCAATAAACAAAATCGGGTAATAATAGCACAAGGTCACTGTTGGTTAGAATAAGTAGGCTAACCCTTAAACCATCCAGTTCAAACTCAAATATCATCATAATCCAGAGCGTGCAAATCAAGAAAAACCTTCTTCCGGTATCAACCATCGGAAGGTTTTCAAATTGGCTAAACACTGTTTCGCCAATTTGATCAGTAGAATAAACTCTATAAAGTTGACGCATTGCTTTAAGTTTGTAGTTCTTCAAGAAACTGATAAATAAAGTTTCGTTTTCCTTCTGTCATTTGTACTCGATGTACAGTTATCTTTTGTTTAGCCATAATAAAAGGCCTCCTATTGATAAATCAATTAACTTCATTTCCCTGATTTTCTCTTCATACGTGTTATTTGGATATGTTTTTACAACATGATACTCAATTCCGTATTTATCGAGTTCATTCATAAATTTTAAATAACAAGACCAACTCAAGAAAATTTTTCTTCCGTTACTCACCGCCGGCAAATTTTTGAATTGGACAGACAGTGTCTGACCAATTTAATCTACTTTAAACCTTTCTAAAATTAAATGATATTATCAAACAGCATTATTCCGCGGAGTGCCAATTTTGCTTTGTAACATTTCCCAGCCAAATTGAATACACCTTTCTTCAAAATAACGCATATCAAAATTATTCAAAAAGTCTTCTATCTCACTATCATTGCCTTCGTATCCATTGGATTTCAACAAATCACATATATCGTCTGTGCTCCACTGTATTGTAGATATTATCATTTACATCCATCTCCCCTTCTATACATTTTCCCTGCACACGACCAATACCCTATATAAAAAACGCGCTCCCATTTGACACATCATTGAGAGGTGCGGAAGCTTCTATTACTACTATTATATCTAATCCACCGAAAATAGCAATAAACAAAATCGTGTAATGATAGCACAAGGTTACTGTTAATTAGAATAAGTAAGATAATTCTTAAACCATCCAATTTAAACTCAAATATCATCGTGATCCAGAGTGCGCATAGCAAGTAAAACAAATAAAGGGATGGTAGAAAAAACTCTAGTGAATAACAAATCTTTCACTAGAGTTTATTTTTGGCACCGTTTTGGCACCGGTAAGAGGATTTTTATACTCTTTCAATTTTTAGGCATTCAAAAAGGCTCCCAGAGGAAAACCTCTGGAAGCCTTGATTTTACTTTATAACCAATCATCCACTCAACTAACCTCAATCAGCGCTAACACTTGATTTCGCTAAGTTTCGGGATGGGCTTTCTCACTAAATTCGTGCTACGCACTCATTAAGTGTTCAATGCCTACTCGATGATAGTAGCAACACGTCCTGAACCTACTGTACGTCCGCCTTCACGAATAGCGAAAGTAAGACCCTGGCTCATAGCGATTGGGTGGATCAGTTCGATTGTCATTTCTACGTTATCACCAGGCATGCACATCTCTGTACCTGCTGGAAGGTTACAAACACCTGTTACGTCAGTTGTTCTGAAGTAGAACTGTGGACGGTAGTTGTTGAAGAATGGTGTATGACGACCACCCTCGTCCTTAGTAAGAACGTAAACCTGAGCTGTGAACTTTGTATGACATGTGATTGAACCTGGCTTACAAAGAACCTGACCTCTTACGATATCTTCTCTCTTGATACCACGAAGAAGAGCACCGATGTTATCACCAGCCTGTCCTTCATCAAGGAGCTTTCTGAACATCTCGATACCTGTTACAGTTGTCTTCTGGATTTCTGGCTTAATACCAACGATTTCAACTTCATCATTTAAGTGGATAACACCAGCTTCTACTCTACCAGTAGCAACTGTACCACGACCTGTGATTGTGAATACATCCTCTACAGGCATGATGAATGGCTTATCTGTATCTCTCTGAGGATCTGGAATGTATGAATCTATTGTATCCATAAGTTCCATGATCTTATCTCCCCAAGGTCCCATTGGATCTTCAAGAGCCTTAAGAGCTGAACCCTTAACGATTGGGCAATCATTGAATCCGTACTCTTCGAGCTGTTCTGTAACTTCCATCTCTACAAGTTCGATAAGCTCGTCATCATCAACCATATCGCACTTATTTAAGAATACAACGATGTAAGGTACACCAACCTGACGTGAAAGTAAGATGTGCTCCTTTGTCTGAGCCATAACACCATCAGTAGCAGCAACAACAAGGATAGCACCATCCATCTGAGCTGCACCAGTGATCATGTTCTTAACGTAGTCAGCATGTCCTGGACAGTCAACGTGAGCATAATGTCTCTTCTCTGTCTCGTACTCAACGTGAGCTGTAGAGATAGTGATACCTCTTTCTCTCTCTTCTGGAGCCTTATCAATGTTAGCGAAATCAACAGCTGCGTTACCAGCTACTCTCTCTGAAAGAACTTTTGTGATAGCTGCTGTTAATGTTGTTTTACCATGGTCAACGTGACCGATTGTACCAATGTTACAATGTGGCTTACTTCTATTAAACTTTTCCTTTGCCATTTTTTAATATCCTCCTTAAATTTCGTACCCCTAAGGGCTATGCTTGGCTAAAACTCATTATATAGAATATATAAAAGATTTTCAACCTTTTTTTATCTCTTTATACCAGCAGGCACAAGGATTTTCAACCTTTTTACCTGCTGATATGATTTATTTTACTCTTTTAAGTCGAAAGGCACGGCAAAATGCCTTTCTGAGTTGTCAAACTATTATTTTGACTTTTCAGCGATAACCTTCTCCTGAACGCTCTTTGGACACTGAGCGTATTTCTCAAAGAACATTGAGTAGTTACCACGTCCCTGTGTAGATGAACGAAGCTCTGTTGAGTAACCGAACATCTCTGCAAGTGGAACGAATGCTCTGACGATCTTACCACCGCCGATATCATCCATACCTTCAATCTGACCTCTCTTAGCATTTAAGCTTCCGATTACATCACCTAAGTATTCCTCAGGCATTGTAACTTCAACCTTCATGATAGGCTCCAGAAGAACTGGATTTGCCTTAGCCATAGCATCCTTGAAAGCCATAGAACCGGCGATATGGAATGCCATTTCTGATGAATCGACTTCATGATATGAACCATCGTATACATTTGCATGAACACCAAGTACCGGGTATCCACCAAGAATACCAGCCTTAGCAGCTTCTTCGATACCTTCACCAACTGCTGGGATATATTCCTTAGGAATAGCACCACCAACAACTGTGGATTCGAACTTGAATGTCTCTTCGCCGTTTGGATCCATTGGCTCGAACTTAACTTTACAGTGACCATACTGACCACGACCACCTGACTGCTTAGCATATTTGCTATCAACGTCAACAGCCTTGGTAAATGTCTCTTTGTAAGCAACCTGAGGTGCACCTACGTTAGCCTCAACCTTGAACTCACGAAGCAGACGGTCAACAATAACCTCAAGGTGAAGCTCACCCATACCGGCGATAATTGTCTGTCCTGTTTCTTTATCTGTATGTGCTCTGAATGTAGGATCTTCTTCAGCAAGCTTTGCAAGAGCCTCGCCCATCTTACCCTGATCATTCTTTGTCTTAGGCTCGATAGCAAGCTCGATAACTGGCTCTGGGAATTCCATTGACTCAAGGATAACCGGATGCTGCTCATCACAGATTGTATCACCAGTTGTTGTTACTTTGAAACCAACAGCAGCTGCGATATCACCAGCGTAAACCTTATCAATTTCCTTACGAGCATTTGCATGCATCTGTACGATACGTCCTACACGCTCTTTCTTGTCTTTTGTTGCATTTAATACATATGAACCTGAGTTCAATGTACCTGAATATACTCTGAAGAATGCTAACTTACCAACGAATGGGTCTGTCATGATCTTGAATGCCAATGCAGCAAATGGTTCTTCATCTGATGAATGACGAACTACATCATTTCCCTCAGGATCTACACCTGTGATATCAGGGATATCTGTAGGAGCTGGCATATATTCAATAACACCATCAAGCATCTTCTGAACACCCTTATTCTTGTATGCGGAACCAAGGAATACCGGAACTGCTTCACAAGCAATAGTTGCTCTACGAAGAACTTTCTTCATTTCGTCGATTGAAGGCTCTTCACCCTCAAGGTACATCATCATTAAGTCATCATCTAACTCGCAGATCTTCTCTACAAGGTTCTCATGCCATTTGTCAGCAAGCTCTTTTAAGTCATCAGGGATCGTTGTGATCTCGATGTCTTCACCCTTATCATCTTTATAATAGTATGCATCCATCTCAAATAAGTCGATCAGACCGATGAAATCGGATTCTTTACCGATAGGAATCTGAACTGGAATTGCATTCTTGCCCAGACGATCAATAATTGTCTGAACTGAGTAGAAAAAGTCAGCACCCATTTTATCCATCTTATTGATGAATGCCATACGTGGAACGTTGTATGTGTCAGCCTGACGCCATACGTTTTCTGACTGAGGCTCTACACCAGCCTTTGCATCGAATACACCAACGGCGCCATCAAGTACACGAAGTGAACGCTCTACTTCTACAGTAAAGTCTACGTGACCTGGAGTATCAATGATGTTGATTCTGTGCTCTAAAGCACCAGCCTTTGGTTTGTGATGATCCTCTAATGTCCAGTGACAGGTTGTAGCAGCGGAAGTGATTGTAATACCTCTTTCCTGCTCCTGCTCCATCCAGTCCATAGTAGCTGTACCATCATGAGTATCACCGATTTTATAGTTAACACCGGTATAGTATAAGATTCTCTCTGTAAGAGTTGTCTTACCAGCATCGATATGAGCCATAATACCAATGTTTCTTGTTCTGTCCAATGGATATTCTCTTCCAGCCAACGGATTGTCCTCCTTTTATTATTCTGTAGACGGCACAGATTAGAATCTGTAGTGAGCAAACGCCTTGTTTGCTTCTGCCATCTTGTGCATATCTTCTTTTCTCTTTACAGATGCACCTGTGTTATTAGCTGCATCCATGATCTCTCTTGCAAGTCTTTCTTCCATGGTCTTTTCACTTCTAGCACGTGAAAATGTTGTTAACCAACGAAGTCCAAGAGCCTGTCTTCTATCTGGTCTTACATCGATAGGTACCTGATATGTTGCACCACCGATACGTCTTGCCTTAACCTCGAGTAATGGCATGATGTTATTCATAGCCTCTTCAAATACCTCGATAGCGTCCTTACCAGTTTCAGTTGCGATACGGTCGAATGCACCGTAAACAATCTTCTGGGCAACACCCTTCTTACCATCTAACATTACGTTGTTGATAAGCTTGGTAACCACCTTGTTATTGTAAATTGGATCCGCTAATACGTCTCTCTTTGCGATATGTCCTTTACGTGGCACGGTTCTTCCCTCCTTAATATTTATTAATTCTTCGGTACTCACATTATAAAATGTGTTCGTGCTGTTATTTCCATCTCTTCTATCTATCTGATGTTTTCTGCATTTTATGCATCAACACCTTATCTCATAGCAAAAACATGGCCTAACCAGCACATTTTTTTGGAATGTTTCCAATAATACGGTTTTAATTACTTCTTAGCATCTTTTGGACGCTTAGCACCGTACTTAGAACGAGCCTGACGTCTCTTTGCAACACCTGCTGTATCAAGAGTACCTCTGATGATATGGTATCTTGTACCAGGTAAGTCCTTTACTCTACCACCACGGATAAGAACTACGCTATGCTCCTGAAGGTTGTGACCTTCACCCGGAATATAACTTGTAACTTCGATACCGTTTGATAAACGAACTCTGGCGATCTTTCTCAGAGCTGAGTTAGGCTTCTTAGGAGTAGCTGTCTTAACTGCTGTACAAACTCCTCTCTTCTGTGGAGAGCTTGTCTCAGTTGGCTTCTTCTTTAATGAGTTGAAACTTCTCTGAAGAGCTGGTGCAGTTGACTTCTTCTCTACTGTCTGTCTTCCCTTTCTAACTAACTGGTTAAATGTTGGCATGTTTTCACCTCCTACTTTCAAAATAAAAAATAATATAAGGCATACGTTCTCACGCATGCCTTACCATTATATATATTGAAATTATTCGTGTCAAGCACTTTTCAAATTTATTTATTCGTTATCAGATGTCTCTGCCTCTACAGATTCCAAGTCTGAAGCATTTTCTTCCGCCTCATCCTCTGCATCTGCATCGGTATCAACTGCATCTTCTAACTCTGTGCTTTCCAGATCATCTCCGAAGTCGATCTCTTCATCATCATCAAAGAAGTTGATCTCATCCATCTCTGTATCAAGCTTTACAGAACGATAACGCTTCATACCTGTACCTGCTGGGATCAGCTTACCGATAATAACGTTCTCTTTCAGACCATTAAGCGGATCTACCTTACTCTTAATAGCTGCATCTGTAAGAACCTTTGTTGTCTCCTGGAAGGACGCTGCTGACATGAAGGAATCTGTAGCAAGTGATGCCTTTGTAATACCAAGCATTACCTGTGAGCCTTCTGCCGGCTGTTTGCCTTCTGCGATGAGCTGCTCATTTGTATCTTCAAAATCAAGAACGTCAACCAGTGTTCCCGGAAGGTAGGATGAATCTCCGTTATCCTCGATCCTGATCTTCTTTAACATCTGACGAACAATGATCTCGATATGCTTATCATTGATATCAACACCCTGAAGTCTGTATACTCGCTGTACTTCACGAAGCATGTAATCCTGAACTGCACGGATACCTTTGATCTTTAAGATATCATGTGGATTAACAGAACCTTCTGTCAATTCATCACCGGCTTCCAGAACCTGATCGTCCAGAACCTTGATACGGGAACCATAAGGAATTAAGTATGCCTTTGATTCACCTGTCTCGTCATTTGTGATAACGACTTCTCTCTTCTTCTTATTATCACGAAGCTGAACCTTACCGCCAAACTCTGCGATGATCGCAAGTCCCTTTGGCTTTCTTGCTTCGAACAACTCTTCTACTCTAGGAAGACCCTGTGTAATATCATCACCGGCAACACCACCAGTATGGAATGTTCTCATGGTAAGCTGTGTACCAGGCTCACCGATTGACTGAGCTGCGATAATTCCGGCAGCTTCACCAACCTGTACCGGCTGTCCGGTTGCCATGTTGGCACCATAACATTTTGCACATACACCAAGGTGTGACTTACATGTCAGGATCGTTCTGATCTTAAGCTTTGCATCCTGTCTTGTAACACCTGTATCCGGATCAAGGAACGGAACACCGTTTGAATCTACACCCTGATTTACGATCAGAGCAGCTCTCTTTGGTGATACCATGTGGTTTGCCTTAACTAAAAGGTTACCATCTTTATCGTATACAGATTCTGCAAGGTAACGGCCTGTAATTCTCTCCTGGAAGGATTCGATTACTTCTTTTCCCTCCATGAAAGCTTCTACTTCCATACCAGGAATTGCTTTTCCTGCACAACAATCTGTCTCACGAATGATCAGATCCTGTGATACGTCAACCAAACGTCTGGTCAGGTATCCTGAATCGGCTGTACGAAGCGCTGTATCGGACAGACCCTTACGAGCACCATGTGCCGAAATGAAGTACTCCAGAACGTCAAGACCTTCACGGAAGTTCGACTTGATCGGAAGTTCAATCGTACGTCCGGTTGTATCTGCCATCAGACCACGCATACCAGCCAGCTGTTTGATCTGCTGGTTAGATCCACGGGCACCGGAATCTGCCATCATGAAGATGTTGTTATATTTATCAAGTCCGTCCAGAAGGGCTTTTGTCAGAACCTTATCGGCTTCTTCCCAAACCTTAACAACAGCGAGGTATCTCTCCTCCTCTGTCATAAGACCACGTCTGAACATCTTTGTGATCTTGTCAACCTGAGTCTGAGCATCTGCAAGGATCTGCTTCTTCTCGTCCGGCACCTTCATATCTGAAATAGATACTGAAATAGCACCTCTGGTTGAATACTTGTAACCGATTGCCTTTACGTCATCCAGAACCTCAGCAGTCTTGGTTGCGCCATGTGTATTGATACATTTGTCAAGGATCGGCTTTAACTGTTTCTTACCAACATGGAAATCAATCTCAAGTTTCAGGATATTATCAGGATTTGTTCTGTCAACATATCCAAGATCCTGAGGAATGATCTCGTTGAACAGCAAACGACCGAGTGTAGTATCGATGATACCTGTAACCTCTGTTCCGTCTTCTGTTGTAACAGTTCTTCTTACTTTTATCTTAGAATGGAGAGTGATCTCCTTATTCTCATATGCAAGCAGTGCTTCGTTCTTTGACTTAAAGAACTTGCCTTCTCCGATATCGCCATCCTTCTCCATTGTCAGATAGTAGATACCAAGGACCATATCCTGTGAAGGAACGGCAACCGGAGCACCATCTGAAGGCTTCAGAAGGTTATTCGGGGACAGGAGCAGGAATCTACATTCTGCCTGTGCCTCAACTGTAAGTGGAAGGTGAACAGCCATCTGGTCACCATCGAAATCGGCGTTGAACGCTGTACATACCAGTGGATGAAGCTTGATTGCCTTACCTTCTACAAGGATAGGCTCAAATGCCTGGATACCCAGTCTGTGAAGTGTAGGAGCACGGTTTAACATAACCGGATGCTCTTTGATTACATCCTCAAGTACATCCCAAACTTCCGGCTCAAGCTTTTCTACCATCTTCTTAGCAGCTTTAATGTTATTTGCTCTGCCGCTGGCTGTCAGTTCTTTCATAACAAATGGCTTGAATAATTCGATAGCCATTTCCTTTGGAAGACCACACTGATAAATCTTAAGTTCCGGTCCTACTACGATAACGGAACGTCCTGAATAATCAACACGCTTACCAAGAAGGTTCTGACGGAAACGTCCCTGCTTACCCTTTAACATATCGGACAGAGACTTTAATGCTCTGTTACCCGGACCTGTTACAGGACGGCCTCTTCTACCATTATCAATTAACGCATCAACAGCTTCCTGAAGCATTCTCTTCTCGTTTCTGACAATGATGTCAGGAGCGTTCAGATCAAGAAGTCTTCTTAAGCGGTTATTTCTGTTGATAATTCTTCTATATAAGTCATTCAGGTCAGATGTAGCAAATCTGCCGCCATCCAACTGAACCATAGGTCTGATATCCGGTGGAATAACAGGAATAACATCCATGATCATCCACTCCGGCTTATTCTCAGAATTACGGAATGCTTCAACAACTTCCAGTCTCTTGATGATTCTGGCTCTCTTCTGTCCGCTTGAATTCTTAAGCTCAGCCTTTAATTCTTCGCTCTCTTTATCCAGATCGATTGCTCTTAAGAGCTCCTGAATGGACTCAGCACCCATTCCTGCACGGAAGGAGCCGTATCCGAAGTCCTCTTCAGCCTTTCTGTATTCCTGCTCTGTCAGAACCTGCTTATAAGTAAGCGGTGTGTCCTTTGGATCAAGAACAATATAAGATGCAAAGTATAATACCTTTTCAAGTACTCTTGGAGAAATATCAAGGATCAGTCCCATACGGCTAGGAATACCTTTGAAATACCAGATATGGGATACCGGTGCTGCAAGCTCGATATGACCCATACGCTCTCTACGAACGCTGGCCTTTGTAACCTCTACACCACATCGATCACAGATAATACCTTTATATCTGATCTTCTTGTATTTACCACAATGACATTCCCAGTCCTTGCTAGGTCCAAATATTCTCTCACAGAACAAACCGTCTTTTTCCGGTTTTAATGTTCTGTAGTTGATAGTCTCAGGTTTCTTAACCTCACCATGTGACCATTCTCTGATTTTTTCAGGAGATGCAAGTCCGATTCTAATTGCGTCAAAGCTTAAAGCCTGTTCCTGTTCTGGAGTTTCCATGTTAAATTCTGGCATCTTACAAAATCTCCTTTCTAAAATTCATCATCTGAGTTGTCATCATAATCATCGCTGTAATCATCCAGATATTCTCCGTCTGATAATGATGTCAGCTCATCATTTTCATCTGTTCCGCTGAAGCCCGCTTCTTCAAATTCACGTCCATCAGCTTCCCGTTTATCATCATCGATCATGCTCTTAACATTCTCGTCATACGCTTCGATCGTCTCACCGAGATCAACCTCTGTCATATCGTCTTTTACAACTCTGACATCGAGACCAAGTGACTGGAATTCCTTCAGCAGTACCTTGAATGACTCAGGGATACCAGGTGTAGGAATGTTCTCACCCTTAATGATCGCTTCATATGTCTTAACACGTCCGATTACATCATCCGACTTAACAGTCAGGATTTCCTGTAATGTATATGATGCACCGTATGCTTCCAGTGCCCAAACTTCCATCTCACCGAAACGCTGTCCACCGAACTGAGCTTTACCACCCAGAGGCTGCTGTGTAACTAATGAGTACGGACCGGTTGAACGTGCATGGATCTTATCATCAACCAGATGGTGGAGCTTAAGATAATGCATGTAACCGATTGTTACAGGGCTGTCAAATTCTTCACCGGTTCTACCGTCACGAAGCTGTACCTTACCGGTTCTGTCGATCGGAACGCCCTTCCATTCTTCTCTGTGATCTCTGTTCTCATAGAGGTAATTCATTACTTCTTCTGAAACAGAATCTTTATATTTCTCGTAGAAGTTCTCCCACTCAGTATTTGCATAATCATTCGCCATCTCAAGAGTATCCATGATATCAAACTCGTCTGCACCATCAAACACAGGAGTTGAAACCTTGAATCCGAGAACCTGTGAAGCAAGACCAAGATGGATTTCAAGAACCTGTCCGATATTCATACGTGAAGGAACGCCCAGTGGGTTCAACACGATATCGAGCGGACGGCCATTTGGAAGGAATGGCATATCTTCTACCGGAAGTACACGGGAAATTACACCCTTGTTACCATGACGACCAGCCATCTTATCTCCTACCTGGATCTTTCTCTTCTGAGCAATGTATACTCTGACTGATTTATTAACACCCGGTGAAAGTTCATCACCATTTTCTCTTGTGAAGATCTTGGTATCCATGATGACACCAAATGCTCCATGAGGAACCTTCAGGGAAGTATCTCTTACTTCTCTTGCCTTCTCACCAAAGATGGCACGAAGGAGTCTTTCCTCTGCTGTCAATTCTGTCTCTCCCTTAGGAGTAACCTTACCGACAAGGATATCTCCGGCACGAACCTCAGCACCGATACGGATAATACCATTCTCATCCAGATCCTTTAATGCATCATTGGACAGTCCAGCAAGATCTCTTGTGATCTCTTCCGGTCCGAGCTTGGTATCTCTCGCTTCGCATTCGTACTCCTCAATATGAATAGATGTATATACATCATCTTTTACAAGTCTTTCACTTAAAAGAACAGCATCCTCGTAGTTGTAACCTTCCCAGGTCATGAAACCGATCAGAGGGTTCTTTCCAAGTGCGATCTCTCCACCTGAAGTAGACGGTCCGTCTGCGATAACCTCTCCAGCCTTAACATGCTCGCCCTTGAATACGATAGGTCTCTGGTTCATACAGTTACCCTGATTGCTTCGTGCGAACTTGATAACGTGGTAGATATCCTTTGTTCCATCTTCATCTGCCTTTATACAGATTTCCTTACTTGTGGAATATTCAACTACACCATCTCTCTTTGCAACGATACATACACCTGAGTCAACGGCTGCCTTTGCTTCCATACCGGTACCTACAACGGCTGATTCGGTAAGCATAAGCGGAACTGCCTGACGCTGCATGTTTGATCCCATCAGAGCACGGTTTGCATCATCGTTCTCAAGGAAAGGAATCATGGATGTAGCAACTGAGAATACCATCTTAGGAGAAACGTCCATCAGATCAACTCTTGATTTCGGGAACTCTGTTGTATCCTCTCTGTATCTTCCTGATACGTTGTTATTTACGAAATGACCATCTGCATCCAGAGGTTCATTCGCCTGTGCAACTCTGTAATTATCTTCTTCATCTGCAGTCAGATAAATAACCTCATCTGTAACTACAGGGTTTGCAGGATCTGATTTATCCAGTTTTCTGTATGGTGCTTCTACAAAACCATACTCATTGATTCTTGCATAAGTAGCCAGAGAGTTGATCAGACCGATGTTAGGACCTTCAGGAGTCTCGATAGGACACATTCTACCATAATGAGTATAGTGTACGTCTCGAACCTCGAATCCTGCTCTGTCTCGTGACAGACCACCGGGACCAAGGGCTGATAATCTTCTCTTATGAGTCAGCTCAGACAACGGGTTGTTCTGATCCATGAACTGTGACAACTGGGAACTTCCGAAGAATTCCTTAACTGCTGCTGTTACAGGCTTGATGTTGATCAGAGACTGTGGAGTGATCGTCTCTACGTCCTGAGTCGTCATTCTCTCTCTTACAACTCTTTCCAGTCTGGAAAGACCGATTCTATACTGATTCTGAAGAAGTTCTCCGACTGCACGGATACGTCTGTTACCAAGATGATCGATATCATCCTTTGTTCCAATACCATATTCAAGGTGAATGTTGTAGTTAATTGAAGCGATAATGTCTTCTTTTGTTATATGCTTTGGAACAAGGTCAGATGCATCTCTTGCGATAGCTGCCTTTAATTCTTCTTCGTCTGAATATTCATTTAAAAGGGTTTCAAGAACAGGATAGTATACACCCTCATGGATACCTACTTCAGCAGGATCAAATCCAACATACTTGGACAGATCTACTACCATATTTGAAAGCACCTTTACGTTACGTTCTTCTGTCTGGATCATAACATATGGTACAGCAGCATCCTGGATATCCTTTGCCTGTGCTCTTGTAAGTGTCGTGCCTGCTTCTGCGATCACTTCACCGGTTGCCGGATCGATCGCATCCTCTGCAAGTATCTGACCTGTGATTCTGTTCTGGAATGCCAGCTTCTTATTGAACTTATAACGTCCAACCTTTGCAAGATCATAACGTCTTGGATCAAAGAACATTGCATTGATCAGGTTCTCTGCACTCTCTACTGCAAGAGGCTCACCCGGTCTTATTTTTTTGTACAGCTCAAGAAGACCATCCTGATATGTCTCAGAAGGATCCTTTTCAATACTTGCTAAAATCTTTGGTTCTTCGCCAAACAGATCGATAATCTCTGCATTTGTTCCGATTCCCAGTGAACGGATAAGTACTGTGATAGGCACCTTTCTGGTTCTATCTACACGAACATAGAAAACATCATTCGAATCTGTTTCGTACTCTAACCATGCACCACGGTTTGGGATAACTGTACAGGAGTACAGCTTCTTACCAATCTTATCATGTGCAATATCATAGTAGATACCAGGTGAACGCACCAACTGGCTTACGATAACTCGCTCTGCACCGTTGATCACAAATGTACCTGTCTCGGTCATAAGAGGAAGATCACCCATGAAAATCTCATGTTCTGACATTTCCTTTGCGTCATTTGCATGGAGTCTTACTTTTACTTTAAGCGGTGCAGCATATGTTGCATCTCTTTCCTTGCACTCTTCGATTGAGTACTTCACATCATCTCTACATAACTGGAAATCTACAAACTCAAGACTAAGCTGTCCTGTATAGTCAGTAATAGGAGAGATATCTTTAAATGCCTCCTTCAGACCATCGGTAAGGAACCACTGGTATGAGTTTTTCTGAACTTCGATAAAGTTAGGCATCTCCAGTACATCTTTCTGTCTGGAATAACTCATTCGGATACCTTTACCAGATTGAACAGGACTAATTCTGTTTTTTTCCATCGACACATTCACCCCTTGGAATTTATTTTTAAGCGTATATTCTGTTGAAATGCTTACATTTAACCGAAATATATTAGCCGTGTCATTATATGTCTGGTTTGAACGCAAACCAACCCATAGTATAGACATCCTACACTGTATCACATTTTCAAGGTATATGTCAAGAAATATTTGGAATTTTTTATTAAAGAATTGTATATGAACTTTTATCCATATTTATATGCCCCTCTGCATTCTTTTGAAACAGCCTGCAGCGGTATTATTACAGAACAGATACATAACGCTGACTATATCATGTCGTATCTGTATTCAGAATCTTAAAATCACTTATTCGGTTTCAACTGCTCTTATTGATAAAAATGATCAGTTCGCCGGAACTTTGACAAAAACGACCTGGCAGGTAATTCTCCCGCCAGGTCGAAAGATATTCATAAATACAAGGAATAAAATTACTTTAATGTAACCTTAGCGCCTTCAGCCTCTAACTTAGTCTTAGCTTCCTCAGCCTCGTCCTTTGAAGCTCCCTCTTTGATAACCTTTGGAGCGCCATCAACAGCATCCTTAGCTTCCTTTAAGCCAAGACCTGTGATCTCACGAACAACCTTGATAACCTTAACCTTGTTAGGACCAACTTCTGTAAGTTCGATATCGAATGCATCCTTCTCTTCTGCTGCTGGAGCGTCTCCGCCTGCTGCTGCTACAACAACACCTGCTGCTGCTGATACACCGAATTCTTCCTCACATGCTTTAACTAAGTCATTTAATTCTAATACTGATAAACCTTTGATTACTTCAATAATTTCCTGAGTTGTCATTATTATTTCCTCCATTAATATAATATAGTTTAATAATTGCTGCTTCTATTAAATAGAAGCCGACGTGCCTGTATGCACAAATAATTAAGCTTCCTTCTGTTCTGCAATCTGCTTGATAACACGAGCGAAGTTTGCAATAGGTGACTGGATACTTCCAAGGAATTTGGAAATAAGTACTTCTCTTGAAGGAATGTTTGCAATAACTGCGATACCTGCTGCATCGTAGAATGTACCTTCTACAACGCCACCCTTAAGCTCAAGTGCCGGAGCAGTCTTTGCGAAGTTAGCCAGGATTCTGGCTGCTGCTGTAGCATCTGTCTTACAGATAGCTAATCCGGTAGGTCCTTCGAGACATGGCTTCAGTCCCTCGAACTCTGTGCCTTCAATAGCGAAGTTGATCATGGTGTTCTTGTATACCTTATAAACAACCCCAGCTTCTCTTAACTGCTTACGAAGCTGTGTGTCCTGCTCAACTGTAAGTCCACGGTAGTCAACTACAACTGCTGTCTGAGCACCATCTAAGTTAGCTTTGATTTCTTCAACTACTGGCTTCTTAATCTCTACCTTTGCCATAATGCGCCTCCTTGTTTTACTAATGACTGCACATAGTTAACAGAAAGCATCTTCTGCTAAAATAAGAAAAGCTCTCTGTCGATAAGACAGAGAGCATATAGTTAAAATAATATTAACGATATATTCCTCGGTAGGCGTTTTTCAACTTATGCCATCCGGCACCTACTGTCTTCGGCAGTTCATCAGGAGATACTCTACCATAACGCAAGGAATATGTCAATACGTTTTTTCACTTTTCCATGTAAATTTACACTTTTTCGTGCAAATACTTTTGCTCACATTATTTATGATGTGTAATTCTTTTATATCTGTTTTTGTCTGGATCTTATTCTTCCCATTTCTTTACAAGAATGCTGGCATTGTGTCCACCAAATCCAAGAGAATTGCTCAGCGCATATGTAATGTCCTTATGAACGCCCTCACCCTTTGTATAATTCAGATCGATCTCGCCTTCTGTCTCACGAAGACCTACTGTTGGATGAATGTATCCATCTTCGATAGATTTTACACATGTAATAAATTCAACTGCTCCGGCCGCGCCAAATAAATGACCGATCATGGATTTTGTAGAATTAATATTTACATTATATGCATCTTCACCAAATGCTTTCTTAATTGCTCTTGTCTCATAGAGATCATTGTGGTGGGTACTTGTTCCGTGTGCATTGATATAATCTACGTCTGCCGGTGTAATGCCAGCCTCGTTGATTGCAAGTGTCATGGCTCTTGCTGCACCCTCTCCATCCTCAGCAGGGGATGTAATGTGAAATGCATCACAGGTGGAACCATATCCGACAACCTCGGCAAGGATCTTTGCTCCTCTTGCCTGCGCATGCTCCAGAGATTCCAGGACTACGACTCCAGCTCCTTCACCGATAACGAATCCACATCTGTCTTTGTCAAACGGAATCGACGCACGATCTGCTTCTGTTGCACTTGAAAGTGCTGTCATGGAGATAAATCCTGAAACATTTGTCTCACAGATCGGTGATTCAGCGCCTCCGGCTACCATCACATCTGCATCTCCGACCTGAATATAACGATATGCCTCGCCAATGCTGTTTGTTCCTGTCGCACATGCTGTTACAACATCTGTACATTTGCCCTTTAAGCCATATGCGATCGCTACATTTCCGGCTGCCATATTCGAGATCATCATAGGAACCATCATTACACTGACACGGTTTGCCTTACCATTCATAACCTTGGCATGTTCCTTTTCGATCGTAGCTACACCGCCAAGTCCGTTACCGATACAGGTTCCGAATCTTGTCAGATCTTCTTTCTCAAGATCAATACCCGCGTTTCTGATTGCTTCGCCTGTAGCTGCAACTGCATACTGGCAGAACGGCTCCATTCTTCTGGCTGCCTTTGGATCCATATATTGTTTCGGATCAAAATCTTTTACTTCAGCACCCATTTTGCATTTATATTCGGATACATCAAATTTTGTAATCTCGCCAATACCTACTTTATTCTTCTTAATGCCATCCCAGAATTCTTCTACGTTATTTCCAATCGGGGTTACAGCGCCCATTCCTGTTACAACTACTCTTTTCATCTCGTTTTCCTTTCAAAAGACAATCTATCCATTTAGTACATATCATATAAATATGTACCGCCGTAATGCTCATTGTACCATTTCACCTGTCGGTTCAATGTTGGTTTCGCATTATGCTGGTATGTACAAACACATCCCATCGCAATGCTCATTGTACCATCTCGTTTTTAAAACCGCAAGTGTTGGTCTGTTTCTCTTTCAAAATATCTATTTCTCTTTCAGAATATCCATCATCTCAGCGATCATTTCTTCATCCTGAAGCCGGAACAGGATCTCTACTCGTCTGGATGCTTCCAGATCGACAGATCCATCCTCCTTATAGATCGGATTGCTGTAGGACTTTCCATTTGCCGTCAGCACACTTCGAAGCAGTTCAACATCCGTGGAGCTTATGATCCCGTTACTCTCAGTCAGACAATACTTTGCAACAGAAAAGGCTCTCTGCTGGGAAAGTTCAAGATTATAAATATAAGATCCATTCGTATCTGTATGACCTTCTATAATAATCTCCGATACATAATCACGATATTTTTCATCCAGCAGCACTTTACAGTATTTGGGAAGAAATTCTTTCAAGAATGTCTTTCCTTCTTCTTTCAGGTCACTGTCCGCAACGTCAAATAACACACTGGCATCAAAGGTGATCGCACCCGTTTTCTCGTCTACCTTGACATTTAACGAACTGTCTGCGAACTCATCACGGAGTGCCGCCACCAGATCACTTCGGATGCCTGCGATACGATCCAGCTCATCCTGCTGATCTTTTAGCAACTGCTCCTGTTCCTTGATAATTTCTTTCTGCTTATCAAGCTCCGCCTGTTTACTCTCATACTGGCTTTTTGACTGCATCAGTGTAAAAGAAATGATCAGAATAAAGATCAGAAGGAGTGCTGCCATCATATCGGAATAAGACAGCCAGTAAGAGGTTTCTTCTTCCTCCAGTCTTCTTCGTTTCTTACTCATGCCTTATCCCTCCCTGCTGCTCTGTTCGATCGCTCTCGGGCGGTTCAATCTGCCACGGAAGATATCATTCTGATCCTTTGTCAGGATACGGATATCTTCGATATCTTCATGCATGGACTTCAGATATGCAAGTGTTTCTTCGATTGCCTTCTGTGTTGCTATCGTTGCTTCCAACTGTTTCTTCTGGAAATCCAGTTCCAAATTACCGTTATCGTAAGTCGCATCCGGACGTACATACCGTTTGAACTCTGCTACAAATTCATCCAGCTTGTGATATGCCTGTTCCAGAACAGTCTTAAAGATCAGGTTAAAGGTCAGGGAAAAGATCATACCATAGATTGATGTATGGAATGCAACCTTTATACCATCCATCAAAGGTCCGATACTGTTCGTGATCTCTTCTGCTGATCCAGTGTTAAATGCCTGAAGTCCGATTGACAGACCGATAAAGGTACCAAGGATACCAAGACCTGTCATGGCACCGGGAACCAGACTCAGACGACCCTTTTCCACAGCATCATCGATCAGCTGATAATTTATAAAATCTTCGATGTCGCAGGCATATTTTCCTTCTTCATCCTGCTCCAAACGTTTCATTTCTTCCACATAATCTACATAGGAATTTCTAAGATGTTCTTCATTAAAGATACCATACCGGGTCTCGGTACGATAAAGATCCCATAGGAGCTTCTTTTCCTTAGCATAATCGCCTTTGATATAGCTGATGGCTATACGAAAATCCTCCCCCATCTGGTCGATATGCTTCAAATGCTTATATGCATAGACAAATATCGCTCCCACGATACCAAACATACAGATGCTGATCAGCACATTTGCCAGATCCAGACTGTCATTCGTTACATTCAGTAAAATACAGATACCGAGCATCACCACATAGACAACAGGCAGCCACTTCTTGTTCAGCTCCACCTTCATATTCTGCTTCTTGCGAAATGCTCTTGCCGCACGCTCATTCTGCGGTCGGATAGTTTTCAACCGGTTTCGTTTGTTCATGTTCCTCGTTTCCTCTCGTATGATCTCATTCAGCCTTTTCATTCGTATCTGCCAAAGCGTTTCCCCATTCGTTTTATTGTAGCATTGATCTGTATTTTTTACCATCACAATGCGTAAAAAAACGACACCAGATACAAATAAATCCTGTTATCTGTATCTGATGCCGTATGCTAAATACAACATCGTCCATCTGATGCCATAAGCTCTAACTGTCTATCTGACGCTATAAGTTCTGACCCTCACCTGACACCGACCGGCTGTAACGCCTGTATTTTCATTTTACCAACCGCTTGCAGAAGGTTCTGAATATAAAACTTTGGATCCTTTCCCGTTCTTTTTCACGAGTATCAGTTTGGAATATCCATTTTTATCACATTTCTTATACACAATGTAATCACCCTGTAATGTATAATACTGTATCGTTGAAGTGCTGCTTGCATTCTTATCCTTCAATACATTATAGATCTCCGTTTTCTTTCCCTTTGATGTCGTATAATCTATCGCCTGTGGAAAATATAAACTACCTACTGTCTTTCCTCTGGAGGTAAGTGAACCTTTTGATGTCTTGATCGGCGTTCTTGCATCCCGTTCTGTATTTAATACAACAGATTTTGCTTTCTTTTTATTTTTTCCGGTAAGTGACATGGAATATGTACCGACCGTTTTATCATATTCTATGTCACTGGTCTTTACATGCTGCGTCTTTGTATAGTAGATCTTTTTGCCTGCAAATACAAAATCACGGCCTCTTGCAAGTTTTGTTTTCTTACCATTCTTAATAGATACACGCACGATATACTTATCTGATCCATCGGATCCGCCATAATTATCATAGACTGCATACAGATAATTTCCTTTTTTTCTCAAGCTTCTAAATCCTTTTCCACCTGCTTTGGCAATGGTTTTTGTCTTCTTCGTTTTGATATCATAGCAGAAGATTTTTCCAGTTTCCGTGATTGAATAATAAACCTTATTACCACTGATCACAACTGAACATCCGCCGCTTCCATTGTAAACATCCTGCGTTTGATACGTCTTTGCATCTGCCTGATTCGGGTAAATCAAACATCCGATCAGGACTGCAATCATACTAAATAAAATAACATGTGATTTAAAAAATTGTTTCATATCTTATCTATCTCCTTTATTATTTGATTAAATATCTGCCTCTATATTCTTCGCTTCTTCATGTCCGACACGGATCTAATCTCTGATGACCTTATCCAGGCAGCCATGTTCTTCGCATGAATTTCTTGCCATTCTTCCCTGCGCATCGATATATACGATATCGCCATCAGCATCTTTGTATGCCAGAGACTCATGCGCTCCTGCGCTTGGATTGGTACTGGCATCTCCGATCGTAAGCCATACGCCTTCGCCTTCTGCAACAGTATCTGTCGCTTTATCATACAGATAATTCAGTCTCAGATCCTCCTCTGCCGCAGCGCAGACAATATCTATAGCCACACAGGTTATGATACCGCCACGCAATGCCATCGCGCGGTTTAAAACCGACATATTGAACATATTATAATAAAGCGCAATACCATCGACTGAGAATCCATCCCACAGAGTCGGATTTACATCTTTTTGAGTACATTGATATCCCGGATAATGTGCTGTCGTTGAAATATAATCTGCAAGAGTTTTCAGCTTATCATAATTCGACATATCATCTGTCCACAGCTTTGCCTCTACATTTCTCCGAACCTTTGTATACAATTCTGTATCAAGAAGATTTCCATCTTCATCATATGGCTTCGGAGCAACATACATAGTGTCATATAAAACACCATCCCTGTAAGCATCCAGTCTGCATACGCGCACACCTGCACCAGCTGTTACAGTAAGCTTGCACTGTGACATTGCCTTGCCGGAAAATTCTATTTTTCCACTTGTTGTCGAAGTCGTAACGGATGTTGTCTCTCCATATACCCCCTTCAGATTATAGGTTTCTACTTTTATTTCCGGTTCTGAAGTATTCCAGCCTGCCCAATCCATCAGATTTCTGTATTCTTTCGGTGTAACATCGGATACCTTAAAGGTTATATGTTCATTTAACCATGCAGCATTACCTTCACATGCAAACCATTCACAAAAAGAACCTGTACCATTCGTTACGGTTGTATCTTCAACCTCTTTCTTCATGGTTTCCCCGTACTTATAACCGGACAGATTAAATCCTCCAAGCGGGTCTTCATTATTGTATATTCTCACTTTTCCCAAAGAAATCCATGTCTCTTTATAATGTTCTGTCTCAGGGAATATAATACACAGGCTAGTATGTCCGACACTCGTACATACCATATTTCCGTTCTCATTCTTTTTGGTATATCTTTCTGTATAATCGATATATTCTCCCCGATTACCATAAGTATAATATTCCTTTATTTCTCCTGCACATTCCGGCTGCTTGGAATAATGAACCTTTATTTCTTCTCCCAGTTCATATTCCATTTTTTCCAGCTCTACTGTACCATCCCACTCTTTTTTTTGATCCTCGGACTCTTGTCCACCGGAATTCGTGTCCCCGGCAGCGTCTGGGTTCCCGATGGTATCTGTATCCTTATTTGCACCCATGTTTCCAGTGGTGTCTGTATCCTTAGTGGCGCCTGTGTTCTCAGTGGCATCTGTTACATCCGTGGTGTTCCCTGACTTATTGCTATCACCAGTATTCTTCTGACCGGAGTCCTTCTTTGTCGTCTTCTTTTTCACTTTAACAGACTTCACTTTACTCCATGCGCTGTGATATTTTTTCTTCTTTACAGTCCGGTACACACGCACTCTGACATAATATTTTTTGCCCTGCTTCAGCTTCTTAAACGTTACCGTTGTTTTCTTAGCACTGACTTTCTGGCTTTTTACGTTTTTCTTAAACTTCTTGTCTGTACTGATCTGAATCTGATAGCTGCCCGCCTTTTTTGATTTCTTAAATCTTACTGTCACCTGTCCCGCTGATCTGGATCTTACTGACGTAATAGATGTCTTTGGAACTGTAACCTTACTGCCTGTTTTCGCTTCTGATGTAAATGAGCAATTCACGCATAGCAATGCTGCCACCATGCACCAGACAATGATCTGCTTCAATCTATTCTTCATGTATTATCTCACCTTTTTTACTTTTACACCCTTCTTCACATAGTAAACATGATTTCTATAGGCGACATTTCCGGTATAAGACTTCTTCCATACGCCATTCTTGACATAGTATTCCTGTCTGCCATTCTTGATGAATGCTGTCTGTGTAGTCTTCAGACCTTTCTTAACGTAATAAGTTGCCTTACCGACTTTTACAAATCCGGTCTTGGTGTTCTTTGCGCCCTTATTCAGATAATAGGTCTTCTTACCTACCTTTACGAATTCATTCTTTGTACTGCAGACACCCTTCTTTACATAGTAGTACTTCTTGCCGTTCTTCACGAATCCGGTCTTTTTATTCTGCACTACACCCTTCTTGATGTAATAGGTCTTCTTGCCAACTTTGATGAATCCGCTTCTGCCTGACTGGATCAGACCTTTCTTTACATAGTAATATTTTCCGTCAGATCCCTTTACAATGCCATTACTTGTAAGGGATACCTTTGGTTTTGAGATCTTATAAGAACCACCATTGATGCTTCTTGCCATCTTATCGAATACTTTATAAATATTCTGATTATTTTTCATAGCTGCAGGATTCTTACCCTTACTGATCACCTTCTGAGCTGCAACGGTATTATTTGGAAGGTCGCCCAGAGAACGCATTACAGAAGGATCGCAGCATAAGGCTTTTAGGAACTGCACTGCTGCTTCATCCTGCCTGCCACTCTTAATTGCGTAGTATGTACCACCCCAGTTATAGGCAAATGGTCCCTGACAGGCAGCCATCGGCTTGTCAAATGTAATGCTATACTGTCCCCAGGTGCCAGAGAACCAGCCAAATACCTTACCGGATGTCATATCAGCCACCCAAGCACTGCTCCACATCGAGCTTCCTGTATCATATCCATTTCTACGGGTCGCCTTCGCGATCTTTTCCACAGTCTTCTTATCTGCTTCAGATAACATAAATACCTTGCTATTATCCTCGTAAGAATACGATGTATCCCCTATCATGTTATTGAGAATACCCTCACAACCACTCATTGTATATTTTGATGCTCCGGAGGTCATATAGTAACCGGCCTCTTTCATCTTTGCAGCAACAGACAGATAGCCATCAGCTGTTCCGATCATCTTCTGAACCTTTTCAGGATCTGAAGTTCCAAGAACCTTCTGTGCAATATCCGGATCAAACATAAATGCTCCCGGTGTTGCTTCCGGTGTCATCGCTACAAGCTTGCCCTTATAGGTTCCTGCTTTTCTGGTATATGGATAAGACTGGCTGTAAGCATCTGTAAGTCCAAGCTTGTCCAAATCTGTAAATACTCCTGTAGATAAAAGTACATCCAGCTTTGCTGAATCCATCAAAACAATAAACGTAGCTTCGGGATTGTTTGCAAGCTTCTGCTGTACTAATGCATAATATTCAGCTGATCCTCCGCCAACTTCATATTTGATCACTTCGATATTCTTTGTATAAGACGGATATTTCTTATTAACCGCCTTTATCGCCTGTTCCACCTGACTATCCCATGTCAGAATATAGACCTTATTTGTCTTTAATTTGCTCTCTTTGGCTGTACTGTTTACATATACAGTAAAGGAAACTGTGCTTGAATTACCCATTTCATCAGAAATCACACAGTGATAATCCTCAGTCTTCAGCTTTTTTGTTTTGTTTACCGGTGCTGTACAGGTATAAGATGCTTTATGCCCTAACTGTCCTACATCTCCCCCGTATGACTGTCCTTTATACCATGTATATGTAAGCTTCCCCTGATTACTGCTTGCGGATACCTTTAGTGTTACTTTCTCTCCTGAGTTCGCTATCACCGTATTATTGCCAACTGCTTTAGCTGTTATATTTGAAGAATTTACAAAAATATAAAATTCGCAAAATCTTCCATCTGTACTATTCTTGTTGGATATAGATACATAAACAAACTGGGATTTTGTAACATTTCTCAATGTATATGACAATCCATCTGCACTAACAGCTCCACCATCTGTAAGCCAGTTACAACTACCCACCTCAAAACCTGCCGGTAGATTTAACTTACTGAGATTTATTGATAAGGTGACATCTGCTCCGGATTCTACCAACACCGTCTCCTCGTAATCAACACTTCCCGCCTCTACCGGAAACTTTAGTCCCGGCAGCCATATGAGTGCAGCTATAGCGATGCACATAAGCGCCAGTAGTTTCTTCATTTTTTTCATAATCATCTCTCCTTTGCTTTTAAAATTGTGATATATTACTCATTATAATTTACATTGTAGCTATACAGATCTTTGATCTTCTTACCTTTATTATTAAGAAGCTGAAGGGTGATTTTACATTCACCCAGTTTCTTCTTTGCTTTATTCTTTCTTAACAGAATATAGTCTCCAAGCACAATATAGCTTCTTCTCTCGCTTGAGCTGGAATTAATGACCTTTTCTTCTCCTGTCGCAATATTCTTTTTGTTTAACAGGCCAAAAGATCCCATTGAGTCATATTCATATCCCTTATACTGTGCTTTCTCACCGTCAATTACGCAGCCGGATGTGCTGACCTTAACCTTCATATATGTTTTCGGCAGATTCTTGATCTTTGTCTTTTTCCCTTTTTTATTTATTTTGTAGAAAACATCAAAGTTGTTATAGACATACACCGCATCTCTATAAACAATCATGCGGCTGTCCTTTACATTTCGACACACTTTCGTAAGCGCTTTTTGGCTGATTACTTTTTTATGAGAGCCATCCAGATTCATAGATGCAAAATAATAATTATAGTTTGAAGTGCCATTTGAATATGCATAATATATCTTATTCTTATAAATGGAAAACTCAAAACCCGGCTCCGGCAAAACACTGCTTGATGAACACTCAAAAAATAATTTTTTCACCTTTCCGTTTTTCACATTTACGCGAATAATGCCATAACACATAAGACCATCCATTAAACCACAATAAAGATATCCTTTATAGTAAAACATGTTGCTGATATTGGCATAATTCTTATAGGAATAATATGTATTCTTATTTCTTACCTGCTTTGGCAGCTTTGCTAACTTCTTGTTTGTCTTTTTCTTGACATCATAGCAAAAGATATAACCCGTTCTGTCACTTGAATAATAAATCTTATTGCCTACCTGTACCGCAGCATAAGATGTATCATGCAATCTATGACATCCTATCACTGTCTGGGAATCATCCGCCGCTGATAATGATGCTGCCTCCGTCTTTAATACCGGTGCCGTAGGTATGATACCGCTGATACCCAGCATCACGGCTAATACAAGACACATGATGCGTTCTTTCATCTTATTCTTTTTCATCCATCTCTCTCCTTTTCTCTTATACACTATGCCTTCTATCGGTTACATTGCTTTTCTTATACTTATGTAAACCTCATTGATGTCTGTAAAAAAGCACAAATATTATAAAAAAAAAAAAACGGCTGTCAATAGTTTACAAAATATTTCTCATTTTTTATATATTTTGCTTCATTTTACTCTCTCCCTTCTATAACTATCTGCATGTCCCTTTTCTCATAAAAGGAACATCTACTATCATAGACAGGGCATCGGCAGAAAAAGTTTTAAAGAATTAAAAAAAAATCCAGATACAGCATTTCTGCCATATCTGGATCTTTTATTTATCAATATTTCGCAAAATCAATATCCTTGTAAGCAATTAATTTTGCTCTCAGTATATCTTATTTTCGTAGTCTTGAAGATCATGGAAAATACCATCTATATAAACCAGATTATCAACTATCCTATACAACATAAAATATTTATGTCCTGCAAAATTAATTCTTCTATATCCTAAATCCCGCAACTTTTTATTTCGACATAATTGTAAACTTCCGGCAACATCTTCTAACTTCTTTTTCGTATTCTCAAAGTCATTTAATAAACTTGTCGCAGCCTGTGGATTCCTCTTTTTTTCAATCAAATATTGAATAATCTTCTCCAACTCCTCTGCTGCATCAATCGTCATAAAAATCTTATATGCCATATTTTGTCCTCATATCTGCCACAAATGCATCTGCGTCTATACATGCTCCCTGCTCTGCGTGTTCCCTCGCATCTTCCAGTCTTTTCAGTACATCTTCTTCGGACATACTTTGATATATGTTGTTACTTCTTTTAATCTCAAATGGAAATCCATTTGCGGCTACTGCCTGTGTCAAAAAGATTCTTATCGCTGTCGTAGTATCTGTTCCCAAATCCTTGAACAAACTATCTGATTTTCTTTTTAATTCATCGTCTACTCTAACCTGAATTGTACTTGCCATATAGTGCCTCCTTCATTCTTGCTGTTGTATTGCATTTGTATTGATATATCAATATATTGTATTACTTTTATATGTTTATATTACAATATCAAATATAAAAAAACAATATTAATGATAATTTCATTACAAAATAAATACAATTTTTTGGAAAATAAAAATGTTATAACGAAACAATGCCAGATACAAATATATACTTTGTATCTGGCATTGATATTCTTTAAACTATATTCTATTCTGTCTTACAGGCTCATGCCACCGTCTACACGGATAACCTGTCCTGTAATGTAAGATGCCTTGTCGGATGCAAGGAATGCTGCTGTCTCAGCGATATCTGACACCTCACCCAGTCTCTTAACTGTGATATGATCGAGCATCGCATCCTTCATCTTATCTGACATTGCGTCTGTCATATCTGTCTTGATGAATCCCGGCGCGATCGCATTTGCTGTTACGCCACGGCTGCCAAGCTCCTTTGCTACAGACTTCGTCATGCCGATGATTCCGGCTTTGGATGCAGCATAGTTGATCTGTCCTGCATTTCCCTCAATGCCGACTACGGATGACATGTTGATGATCCTGCCGTACTTCTGCTTCATCATCGGTCTGTACACATGCTTGATACAGTTAAATGCACCCTTCAGGTTGATATTGATAACCTGATCGAAGTCTTCTTCCTTCATACCGAGCATGATATTATCTCTTGTAATACCGGCATTGTTTACGAGGATATCAACTCTGCCATACTGCTCTAGTGCGAACTTGATAAGTCCCTCTGCTTCTGCAAAATCAGCTACATTTGCCTTATAAGCAACTGCTTCTCCGCCAGCTTCCTTGATCTCTGCTACGAGACTGTTTGCACGCTCCTCTGAGCCATTATAATTGACAACTACCTTTGCGCCATATCCTGCAAATGTCTTTGCAATGGCTCTGCCGATACCACGTCCGGCACCTGTTACGACTGCTACTTTATCCTTAAGCATTCAGTTCCTCCAATTTCTTCAGATCATCAACCGTTGCGATGTTGATGCATTTCATTTCCTTGTTGATCTTTCTCATGAAGCCGGACAGAGTCTTTCCAGGTCCAACCTCTACAAATGTATCTACGCCGTCTGCGATCATAGCTTCGATACTCTGCTGCCATCTGACAGATGAATATACCTGACGCATCAGTAAAGTCTTAACCTCTGAAGCATCTGTTACATAACATGCATCGGCATTACATACATATGGAAGGAAATCTTCTGCGATCTCTACATCTCTTAAGTATGCATATAACTTTTCACCGGCCGGTTCCAGCATCTTGGAATGGAATGGGCCGCTGACATTTAACTTGATCACTCTCTTGGCTCCTGCTGCCTGAAGGGCTTCACATGCTTTGTCAAGGGCTTCTGTCTCACCAGAAATAACGATCTGTCCCGGACAGTTATAATTTGCAATCTGGACATTGCCCGGAGTCTCCTCACAGACCTTTGCGATCACTTCTGCATCTGTAGCAATAACGGCTGCCATAGCACCCTGACCAAGCGGAACTTCATTCTGCATCAGGATACCACGCTGTCTTACGGTCTTGATCGCATCCGAAAGCTTCATCGCACCACAGGCTGTCAGTGCGCTGTACTCGCCAAGCGACAGACCTGCGAATACATCTGCCTTCAATCCTGCATTCTTTACATGCTCATAGATAGCAAGCTCTGCTGCCACCATCGCAGGCTGTGTATATTCTGTCTTGTTGATATCTTCATTTTCCTCAAAGCAGATTTTCTTCAGATCAATGTCAAGTACACTGTCTGCTGTATCGATCACTGCCTTACTGTCTTCAAAATTGTCATAAAAATCCTTAGCCATGCCTACATACTGAGCACCCTGGCCAGGAAAAATCACTGCTGTTTTACCCATTCTTTTCACCTGTCTATTCTTTATATTTACTGACAACGGCCGAACATCATTCACTCTTTGACTGTCGTCATCGTCTGTTCCTCTATACTAAAAGAAGCAGCCAGTCTGTCATCCACCAACCTGCGCTGGGCAAATCTGGTATATAGACATCTTCGCTGCCTCTTGTCTGCTTCTGATGTGAATTATTCTTCTACACCTTTGCTCTTAAGATAGTTAAGTACGTCTTCGAATGTAGCAACGTCTTCAAGCTCCTCAGCAGGGATCTCAACGTCGAATTCATCTTCCATCTTCATTACTATCTCATATAAATCTAATGAATCTACTCCTAAATCATCTTTGAAGTTAGTATCAAGCTGCATCTCATCCTGTGATACTCCTAACTGCTCTTCGAAAATAGCTTTTACCTTATCGAACATATTAATAATTCCTCCTAAATATAGTAAATGTTTATCTCACTGCCCCGCGGACGATTATAATATAACGCATGGATACAGTAAAGTCAACAAAATACTGTTCCGTTTTTTTCCTTTTTTTCTATCTGTTTCTGACAGCATCTAACGGCTGCAGTTTCGATGCAAATCTCGCAGGAAAATATCCAGCACATATCGCAAGCAGAATCGCTCCGACAACGGCTCCGGCTGCAAGCTCCCATGGGATCATTGCAATCTGCGTTCCCTTTGCCAGATCGAACATTTTAATAGCGATCTTATCTACGATACCCTTAAAACCATACGATAAAAGCACTCCTATGATACCGCCCGCCGCTCCGATGATTCCTGCCTCTGTCAGAAACAGAATCTGCAGCTCATCCGGGTCGCAACCAAGAACCTTTAATACACCGATCTCATTGATCCGGTCAAATACCGATGTTGTCATGGTATTGCTGATTCCGATCACGGCTACGATCAGCGCAATTGCTCCGATACCGCCAAGTAAAAGCTGTACCATCTTCAGATATTTCTGTATCGTATCCAAATACTCTTTCTCATTTTCCGTCGTATACCCCATATCCTGAAGCTTCTTCACGATAGAATCGACATGATCGATATTATCAACAGTCACAACCGCTCCGGAATATACGAAATCCTTGTACGGATTTCCATTTGCATCAAGCGGCTGTCCCGGCAGCGTTCCCCCACTGGATACTCTGCCTAAAAAGCTCTTTAACACATCCAGATCGCAGTAAATGCTCTGTGAGTCTCTGTTATATGTATCTTCTCCACTGTCAATAACCGCTCCGACTTCTATCTTTACCGGTGTCATCTCCTGTGAATCCCAGAAGGACAGATCCACTTTTTTTCCGATCCATGTCTCTGCTTTTTTCTTCTCTGTCACATCATAGGTCTGCTCCGTTTCCGGATTATAGAATAAGGATGTGACCTTATTTCCCATAATAAGCACCGGCTTCACGCTCGATGTTGTCTGCTTTGACGTCTTTGTATACTTAAGCTTCGCAAGCTCCGACTGTGGAATACCGGTAATCGCACCATCATAAGAATATTTTCCATTTGTGATGGTCACATACATCTCATAGGTCGGATATACGGAACTGACATATTCAAGCTCCTGAAAAGTTTTCACGGTCTGATCCATGATCATCCGGTCTTTGTGCTTGCCGCCGGTTGCTCCGGTCACCTGAATCCGGCAAATACTTTCACTATCCACCATGGTATTGATCATTACCTGTCGTACGCCGATACCGACTGCAAGCAGGGTCACAACAGAGATCACACCGATCACAACTCCAAGTATGGTTAGAAAGGTTCTGGTTTTTCGTCTTTTCATATTCATCAAACATAAATGACTGATCCAACCCATTTAGAACTCCTCCAATATCTCTTTCTTCCTCTTACTTCTGCGAATGATCCAGATAACAATAAGTGCTGCAACAACCACAGCAACAACGATCTCTATGATCATCTTACTGTAATCTTTCTTCTGTACATCCTTTACCTTTTCAATATCTGTATAGACAGGTGCATTTACGCTGATTGAGAAATTTTCTTCCAGTGTTGTTACATTTCCTGACTTATCTTCATATGTAACGATAAGCTTACCCATCTCACCGCCGGTGCCTGTCGTCTTCGTTGTGTTTGCAAGTATATCGATCGAGCCATTCTTACCCGGTTCGATATTGCCGATATAGACATCACCTTCAGATGTAAATCTTGTATCGATCTTTGCCTTTACATTATAAAGAGTAGATGCCCCCAGATTGCTGACACTTCCCATGATCTCGATAGAATCTCCGAGTGTCACATCTGACTCTGCATATACGCCTGTGATCTCACCGCGCTGTTTGATCGTGACCGGCAGATAGATCGTATCTGTCACGGTATATGGATTGCCATAGCGGTCTTCATACTCATCTGTCACTGTCAGCTTATAAGCCTTTTCTTCCAGATTGGCTGCTGCCTGCATCGGGAACTCAAATGTATAAGTCTCTCCGCCTTCCAGACTTGCCAGATATCCGGTTCCGGCTCCGGATGCCGGAATCAGTTCGCCTCCCTCGGAAGCGACTGCCATTTTCAGATTACTGATCTTTTTATCTGCGGTATTCTTGATCGTAACCTCAAGTGTAAAGGTTCCGCCTGCCACTACTTCATTCTCTTTGATCTTATAATCGGTTACCATAACCTTTGGCTCCGCTGCTGATACAAAAGCCATCGTGTCCTTATATCCAAATACAGCAAGGAATCCAAGTACACATGCCATATAGATTGTTAGTATTCGTTTCATCTCTACATCTCCTCTCCTTCTGATATCTTTCCATCCGTGATCCTCACGATACGGTCTGCCTCTCTCGCCAGATCGATATTATGTGTGATAAGTACCAGTGTCTGATCCAGCTTCTTAACAGAATTCTGAAGCAGAGTGATAACTTCATTTCCGTTTTTGGAGTCAAGTGCTCCGGTAGGCTCATCGGCAAGAATCAATGCCGGGCGATTTGCCAGTGCTCTTGCGATCGCTGCACGCTGCTGCTGTCCACCAGATAACTGGTTTGGAAGATGCTTCCGTCTGTCCTTCAGACCTAACATCTCTATGATATGATCGATGTAATCGCGATCCGGCTTTCTGTGATCAAGCAGGATCGGCATCTTGATATTTTCCTCTACTGTCAGTACCGGGATCAGATGATATGCCTGAAATACAAATCCGATCTTTCTTCTACGGAAGACTGACATCTCCTCATCGGTCAGTCTTGTAATATCCTTTCCGTCTACGATGACATTTCCCTCATTTGGAGTATCCACACCACCCATAACATGAAGCAGGGTGGATTTACCGGAACCGGATGCACCGACAACCGCCACGATCTCGCCCTTATTCACTGTCAGGTTCACATCATCAAGCGCCCATACTCTGGTATTTCCTTCTCCGTATATCTTTGTTACATGTTCCATTTTTACGATTTCCATAGTGTACCCTCTTTCCTCTGCCTTTCCCGCAGATCTTTCTATCTATAATTTTTATCTATATATTTATTGCATTTCTGTTTTTTAACCTTGTAATACAGCAACTCCGTTTCACCTTTCATCTGCTGTATCAAACTTACCTTTCACGCCTACTCTTCAAGCTTCAGATCTTCTACCATGGCTACCGGAAGATCTCTGATCCCCAGCCAGATGCTTCCGCAGATGATCAGACCGGATGCCACAAGCCCGACTCCAAATGCCCACCAGGCAATGGACTTTCCTGCCTCGATCACCATATTAAGATAGTAAAAGACACCATATGATAATCCAATGCCTATAATAAAACCAAATACATTCGCAACAACCGTCGTCATAACTCCCTCTAACATAACGGTTTTTAACAGGCGCTTTCTGGACATTCCGATCACCCGGAGCTGTGCGAATTCTTTTCGTCTCAGATGCAGATTTCCGGCTGTCGTATTCACGATGTTTACTGAGCTTAATACGAAGATAAACAGTACTGCTGCAACCGCATACCGGACAAAGCTTTTCAGGTATACACAGATCTGCATAGACTCTCCATATAAGGAATCACCGATATAGGAAAGCATATCTGTTACAGAGCTGACTGATACACTGTCCAGATTGACCTTATATTTCATTCCGGCAATGTCATTTTCTCCATATCCAGTCAGATTGAAATAATCATTCTGGCGCATATAGATCTGACGGTCTGCAGTCTCACCAAATACCTGTGTGCCAAGATCCAGAATACCTTCGACCTTGTAAGTCTTGTAGTGTCCCTCTGCGATCAGCTGATCTCTGATCTGCTCATATTCCACATACTCCTGGCTCATAGCCGTTCTTCCTTCTGCATTTTCTATTTCGCCACTGTCTTGTGTCGTTCCTGCTTCCTTCTGCAGTTTTTCAAATTCCTGCTCGATCCTCTCCTTTGCTTTCAGACATTCCTTCTGATACAGAGCAAAATCGACTAACTGAACGGTATCACCCAGTTCAAAATGATAAGTCTCAAAATGATAGATCTTGTCATATAAGGTATCAGCCTCATCCCCATAGGCATCTCCGTCCAGATCCCAACTGTTAAAGCTTCCTCCTGCCACAACCAGAATACCATTCTCTGACAGCTCCGTTGTTCCCGCTGTCAGATATTTTGTAAGATGATTCAGATCTGAATCATCGCATCCGATCACATCGGTACTGTTTACCATAGTTTCCGCTACACTTCTGGCAACTTCCGAATCCTTATCATCAGATGCCTCTCCTGTTCCATTTAACTTATCCATATAGACACCGTAATAATGTCCCATCGTAACCTTGGTTCGAAATTCATCTGTGATCTTTCCTGTATAAGAATCCGTATCTACCAGATCGGCCTTGCAGCCATATACCTTCTTCGATTCTTCTACACTGTTATTCCGTGACAATTCCCGGAATACTTCTACAGATGGCAGTGTACTCTGCGCTTCCTCCAGACTCGTTGTAGCGGATGAATATGATGTCAGATTGATCTGATAATCTCCAAACTTTTCATCTGTAGACTTCCAGTATTTCCGAAGCTGTCCCCAACAGCTGCAGATCAATACGATCGCCGAAATGCTAAACACCATAGCGGTTACTGTCTTTATAAATCTTCCTTTGTTTCGAAGAACACTCTTTCTGGCATATGATCCTTCAATTCCAAATATCTTTCCCATCAGTCCGCCGCCATGACGACGAAGCTTTTCTTTCTTGATCCTGTATTCACCACGAACCGCACTGACCGGCGTCATCTTCGTTACCAGCTTGGCATTCTCACGCATTACAAAATACATATCTCCCAGATAAGTGATCAGGATCGGTATCATCGGAATGATATGGAAGCCTGCGCTTATCTTAAATATAAATCCAAGGATCATGCTGACAATTCCGCCCATCACAATGCCGGCAAGCAGTCCGGCTATCTCAAGCATGGCTCCCATCCGATAGATAATGCCGCTTAGCTGTCCTTTCGTCGCTCCGATACATCGTAAGATTCCATAGTCTTTCACCTGCTCTAATGTGAACATCTGGATCGTATTTCTGATAACTCCGACTGCAAAGATTGCAAATATATATGCAATCAGCAGAACCACGATCAATATAACGGCAAATCCTTCCTCCATGTCCTGCAGATACCAAGTGGACAGATTCCAGTTAAGTTCTGCATCCACCCCATAATCTTCTATCATCTCGTTCATGATCTTAGCCATCCTGTAAGGATGTCCGGTATTTACATACAATGCATTGTCGTATACCTTTTCTACATATTTGCCATCCGTTCCGTTCACTGTCTCCCACTCACTCACCGCATATTTTCCTGTATATGCCTGTGTGACACGATCATCCGACGCAATCTGTGATAAGGTTTCCTGATCATCCGTCAGGAACACGATCTCATAGTCCGCTTCCTTTCTTACATCCTTTTGCTGCTGCAGCATATAAGAATAGAAAATGTTCAATCCCGCATACAATACGATCACTGTGATCATTACACCGATGATCGTGATCACACACCGCTTTTTGCTGGCTTTCAGATAATATGCTGCAAGTTTCTTATAGTCTGTCATTTCTCACCTCTCCTTTTTTTCACACCGATAACTTTGGCCTTTCTTCATCATTATCGTTTTTTATTCCTCAAGCTTCAGGTCATCCACAATATCAACCGGAAGATCCCTAAGTGATACATAGATGCTTCCACAGATTACCAATGCAGATGCGGCAAACCCGACTCCAAATGCCCACCAGGCAATGGTCGGTTTTATATATAAAAGCATGCTGAGATATTCATAGATATATATTGTAAATATCGTACCGAATAAAAATCCAAGAATATTCGATAAGGCAGTTGCCATCACTCCCTCTAACATGACCGTATGGATCAACCTCTTTCTGGACATTCCAAGTACCCGGAGCTGCGCCAGTTCTTTTCGCCTCATATGCAGATTTCCTGCTGTGGTATTAATGATATTCACTGAACTTAATATAAATACAAAGGCAGCAAACGCCAACGCATACCGCATTACATTTCTGGCATAGGCATATCCATACAAAACATCCGTAAGATCGGACGATAGCATGTCAAAATAGGATATCGGAACACTGTCAAGATCGATCGCATACTTTACTCCCGTCATATCCTGTTCATCAAATCCGGTCAGATCGAAATAAGAATCTCTTTTCATATAGATATCAGCCCATTCCGGAATTATCTGATCTCCAAAATCCAGAACACCCTGAACCGTATAAGTCCGATAATATCCTTCCGCAATGAGTTCCTGCCGGATGCGTTCAGCAATCACATACTGTTCCAGTCCGGTCGATCTTCCCTCTTTTGTTGCCCGTTCTTCCGAAACATATTCACCATCTGCATCTTTCTCAGAACTGACCAAAACACTTTCCGCTATCATTTTTTCATAAGCGTCCTGATATCGTTTTTTATATTCCTTGTAATCGACCAGTTGGATCGTATCTCCTACCTGAAGATCATATGTATCAAAATGTTTTCCCAGATCATACAATGTCAGCTTTTCATCACCCGTCCAGGAATAATCCATTACACTTCCTCCACCGATGACCAGGATACCATCGTCATCCAGATCTACTGTTCCACTCTTTATAAACTCTGACAGATAATCCAGATCGTTCTGATCACAGCCGTCAATGCTTATAGATGAACTATTCAGATTGAAAATTGCTTTTTTATACTCTACATCAGTTCCATCACGATATTCCTCTGTATCCCTTTCCCTCCATTTCTGCATTGTAATCTCAATATTGGTTCCATTACTTGTCTCTTCTATATAGTCCTGATTCAGTTTGCCATAATAGGTTTCCGGATCTACCAGATTCCCTGTGGCACTATATATCAGTTTGGCTTCTGTTACATAGTAATGCAAAGCTTTTTCTTTGATTGCTTCGGCAGAGAACAAATAATCACTCTGTATCGATTCCACATCACCAAATATGCTAACAGGACATCTTTCTTCTTCGAGATACCTGCCATACATATCATCAATATTCTTTTTCGTATCACGAACCATACCCCAGGTACTCAGACATATAACAGTCGCAGTTATGCTGAGCATCATAGCAGTTACCGTCTTTGCAAACCGCCCGCTGTTCCGCAATACGCTTTTCCTTGCATAGGCTCCTTCAATACCGAACAGCCGTCCCATCAGACCATTGCCACGGATCTTGATCTTCTCCTTTTTGATCCGGTACTCTCCACGGACTGCACTGACTGGTGACATCTTCGTTACAATCTTTGAACACTCCTGCATTACAAAATACAGATCCCCAAGATATGCGATCAGTATCGGAATAACCGGGCCGATATGGAATCCAACATCTACATTCTTTAAAAAGCCAAGGATCACACTGACGAATGTTCCGAGCAGTACACCGGCTGCAATGCCTGTCAGTTCCATGCCCGCTCCCATCCTGTATATGATCCGGTTCAACTGTCCTTTGGTTGCTCCGATGCACCGCAGGATTCCATAATCCTTTACCTGCTCTAACGTGAACATCTGAACCGTATTTCTGATCATTCCGACAGCAAAGATTGCAAAGATATAAGCAACCAACAGAACAAGGATCAATACAACACCAAGCAGACCATCTGAATCCTGAAGATATAACACAGCCAATTCATTATTCAGCCTTGCATCCACTCCGTAATCCGCTTTCATGGCCTCCATGACCGACTCCATCTGATAAGGATGTCTGATATTCACATATAAAGCATTTTTATAATTTACTTCTACAAATCTTTCTTCATCACTGACATATTCTTCACCGGAATACGCCCCGCTATATGCCTGAAGTACCCGGTCATCTGCTGCGATCTGCGCTAATCTGTCTGTATCTTCTGACAAAAAAACGATCTCATAGTCTGCTTCTTTCCTCACTTCCTGCCGTGTCTGAAGCACATACGAATATCCAAAATTCAATGCTGTATATAGCACCGCCACTGTGATCATCACCCCAACGATCGTAACGATACATCGCCTTTTACCTGCTTTTAGATAATAAAGTGCAAGTTTTTTATAATCTGTCATTCATTACCTCCCCGTGATATATATAAAAAAAGATAGATACCTCTTCGTTGTATCTATCTTCTCACTTCTATCTTACATTCCCGTGAATATCTGTGTATTCTTTTCTTACAATATTGTAAGAAAGAGATAATTTCCTACATCAATTCCCATCACCATAGTATTTTCTGTTATTGCTTCACATTAATTTCTTTAGAATTCTTTTTAGAATCAGCTTAATCTACATGTACAAATGTAATGATAAACCAGGTATATGCTCCTTCTTCACTCCGCACCGTGATCTTGCCGCCCATTCCTTCTACGATAGATTTTGTAAGGGATAAGCCGATTCCGACACTGTTCGGATTCACATCATGGTGTACACGGTAGAATCGTTTAAATATATTTCCGAGATTCTTCTCTGCGATTCCCATTCCATGATCCTTGACATAGATCCTGGTAAAGACCGGATTGTGTTCTACCTCAACCGTGATCTCTGTCTTCTCCGGTGAGTAGTCTGATGCATTCTTCAAAAGATTGATGATCGCCTCTACGAGCCAGTCTCCGTCACAGACCAGCTTCCTGCCATCCTCACAGATTACATGAACCTCCTGTTCCCTGCTCTCCGTCAGATAGGTTACGCTGTCTCTTGCCTGTAATAATAACAGCTTCAGATCACATTCTTTTCGGTCAAACTGGATTGCTCCCGCCTCGATCCGGGCAAGCTTTAAAAGAGATAATACCATCCATTCCATTCTGGTAAGCTGATTTTTTGATTCGTTAAGCACCCGCATCCGTTTTTCTTCATCTGTAAAGGAATCATCTAACAGCAGATCGATGAATACATTTAAGGATGCCAGCGGTGTCTTAAGCTGATGAGAGATATCTGACATGATATCACGTAAGAATACTTTCTCTGACATTTCCCGCTCTTTGCTTTCTTTTAAAAATGTCACCATCTTATAAAAGTTCGTATATAAGATTCCGATCGTGCCCTGCATGTATTCTTCCTCCGGCAGCTCATCTTCTCCCTGAAGCACACGAAGCATCTCATCCGACACATGCTCAATCTCCCGATAAGTATGGTCGATCTCCCGATAACTGATGAAAAACAGAATTACAAGCCCAACCGCTAACATCAGCAAAATAACTGCAATTCTCTTTTCATCGCCACCGAACAGGAACCGTATACCGATTCCAACCACTGCCAGCAATATTACAGCCAGGATCACAAATCGTTGTATGAACCGTTTTCTCTCAAAATCACTTTTCAAGACTTTAGTTTCCTCTTTTAAACATCTCTTCCCACATTTACAAGAACCATAGCTGACATCTTCGGCACCTTCATATAAAGCATATTATGCTCTACTTTGTAGTCACAGGTTTCCAGACTGTAGCCTTCTTCATTTGTAAGCATCACTCTACGCATGATCTCATGATTCTTGACCCCAATCCGTCTGACATGCAGCTTCACATCGATGTCTTCATAATTTGTATTCAGGATCACAACCAGTTGCTCCGTATCTGTGAACCGTCCATATGCGATAATCTTATGTGCTCCATGCAAGAACATAACCGAGCCACGGATCAGAGCCTCATAGTTCTTATGGATACAGATCATGTCTTTATGGAACCGGATCAGTTCCATATCTTCTCTGCCCCACGGATACGTTCTACGGTTATCCGGGTCAGTCCAGCCACAAAGTCCTGCTTCATCTCCATAGTAGATCGTCGGAGCTCCCGGCCAGGTCATCTGGAATACAACGCCCTGACGGAATATACTCTTATCGATACCCTCATTTGCCGCCTGCGGCCCCATCGTATGCGTACGTCCGACTCTCCGGTTTGTACGGGTTAAGAATCTGGAATGATCGTGGTTTGATAATTCATTCATTGCAATCTCAAGGGATGGACGCTGGAATCTCGCCATATGATAATTCATGGCTCCCATAAATGTATCCGGATTACCCAACAGATCACCACGGAACTCATCACTGTGTTTCTCAACACCAGTCAGAAACCAGGTAATCGGCTCCATAAATGCATCATAGTTCATAACGGTATCCCACTGATCGCCCTTTAACCAAGGCTTTGGATCTCCATAATGCTCTGCCAGTACAATTGCATTTGGATTTGCCTCTTTGACTGCGTTACGGAACATTCTCCAGAACTTGTGATTATATTCCTCCGAATGTCCGAGATCTGCTGCAACATCCAGTCGCCAGCCATCCACGTTATATGGAGGGGACACCCATTTCTTTGCTATATTCAAAATATATTCCACCAGTTTTGGGGAATCTTCATAGTTCAGCTTTGGAAGTGTATCATGCCCCCACCAACCATCGTAGGTGGTATTATACGGCCATACCTCTTCGTTATAAAACTTAAAGAATGACTTATACGGACTGCTCCAGGATACATATGCTCCCTTCTCGTAGCCTTCCTGATTCTCATAGATACACTCACGATCCATCCATTTGTTGAAGGAACCGCAATGGTTAAATACACCATCTAAGATAACACGCATACCACGACTGTGAATCTCCTCCACCAGTTCTGCAAAAAACTGATTGCTGGCTTCCAGATTCCGTTTGTCGGTTACACGGCTGATATATTTTGTTGCTCTTTTATTCTCTTTTACGCCATCCGGCAGGCATTCGCCCTCGTCCACAACGATCTTTCCGAAATGCGGATCAATATAATCATAATCCTGAATATCGTATTTGTGGTTGGATGGTGATACAAATAACGGATTAAAATAGATAACATCTACGCCCAGATCCTGCAGATAATCTAACTTATCCTTAACACCCTGAAGATCTCCGCCATAGAAACGTCCGACATCCATATTTGCCGGATATTCATACCAGTCCTTCACCTGTCTGGTAGGACTGTCGATGTAGCAGTATTCGTTGTCCAGTACATCGTTCGATGGATCTCCATTACAGAAACGATCCACATAGATCTGATAAAAGACAGCTCCCTTTGCCCAATCCGGTACATCAAAGCCCGGACAGATTTCAAAGTTATAGTCCGGATTCACATTCTTCTGTACACCGATCCTATTATAATAACAGGTCACACAGCCCGAATGGACCTCAAAATAATAGGATATATATTTCTCTCCGGCGGGGATCACCGCCGTATAGTAATCAAATAAATCATCGGATTCTTCAACAGACATGACGAGTTCCTCGCCATTGTAGATCAAATAAACTTCATCGGCATTATCTGCACATGTTCGAAATCTAACCTTCACCTGGTCATTGATTCCAGGCTCCTGCGGTATTCTATAGTATTCAGAACCATCGGAAAACAATCCCCCTACATTGATAACCGGCTTCAGATCATATATATAATCATGAATTCTTTCTGCGTTCGTGTATTTGTCGGACATTCAAAACTCTCCCTTTCGTTTATGCCTTTTCATTCTAATACTTTTTTAATAAATAGACAACCTTTTTATGCTGACAACCAATGGCAAAAACTAAGCCCCACAGCATCCTCCACCGCTCCCCGGGGGGCTGCCCCTGTTATAAATACGATTGCGAGGCTTTCGTCATGAACTGCACATTGTCAGTAAATACGAGTGCTTGTTTGAGCCGAAGGCGAGTTAGCACAGGAGTATTTACGAATCAGACATGTGCAGTGAATAGAAAACGTAGCAAGGTATTTATAACTGGGGCAGCCCCCCGGGGAGCGGTGGAGGATGCTGTGGGGCTTTTTTTTCGGATGGTCGGCATAAAAGGGTTGTCCTTTCACCGAAGCAAAATAAAAGAGACAGTCAACGCACGACTGCCTCTTTTGGAGAAGGTATTTTGTTACTTATGGGGTGTAGCCAAAACTATATAATGTATTGGGGGGTTACAAGTATTATTATATACAAATGCTTCTAAAAGTCTGCCCAAACATTTTTTTATTTTAAAAATTTTATTGTGCAAAACAGAGAGCGGCGTTTTTTGAAATTATTCAAAAAACGCCGTTTTTGTGCAACATGTACAATTTTTTATTGGTTTTCAATCAATTTGTTCGTGTTACTATTGTCTATATTGTTGAAGGCTCTGCGTTTGCAGTAGAGTTTGCATTTGGAACATCATCAAACAATGCTTCAAACTCAGCCCGGTCGATTCTCTCTTTCTCAAGGAGAAGCGCTGCACATTTATGAAGGATGTCTTCATGTGCTTCAAGGATTGCTCTGGCATCTGCGTAACATTCATCGATGATGCGCTTAACTTCCTTATCGATTGCTCCCGCAACCTTCTCACTGTAATTCTTCGCGTGACCAAGATCACGTCCAAGGAACACTTCTTCCTGATCATCGCTTTCATAATTGATCAGTCCAAGCTTCTCAGACATACCATACTTGGTAACCATTGCTCTGGCATACTGGCTTGCCTGTTTGATATCCTGCGAAGCACCTGTTGTGATATCCTCAAGGATCAGTTCTTCCGCGATACGTCCGCCAAGGCTTACCTTGATATCCTCTAACATCTTTGCCTTTGTCATGAATACGTTGTCATTTTCAGGAAGCGGCATCGTATATCCACCTGCACCGGTTCCGGTCGGGATGATAGATACGGTATAAACCGGTCCCACATGAGGAAGCAGATGAAACAGGATCGCATGACCAGATTCATGATAAGCGGTAATTCTGCGCTCGCTCTCCGGTACCAGACGGCTCTTTTTCTCTCCACCGATCCCTACTTTGATAAATGATTTATCTACATCTTCTTTTACAATATAAGCACGGTTATCCTTCGCTGCACAGATCGCAGCTTCGTTCATCAGGTTCTCCAAATCAGCACCTGCAAAACCTGCCGTTGTTCTTGCAATATCATTCAGATTTACATCTTCTGCAAGTGGCTTATTCTTTGTATGAACCTTCAGGATCTCTTCTCTACCCTTGACATCCGGACGATTTACGAATACCTTACGGTCAAAACGACCCGGTCTTAAGATCGCATGGTCAAGAATATCCACACGGTTGGTTGCTGCAAGAACGATAATTCCTTCATTTACACCGAAACCATCCATCTCAACAAGCAACTGGTTCAAGGTCTGCTCTCTCTCATCATGTCCACCGCCAAGTCCGGTACCACGCTGTCTTGCAACAGCATCGATCTCATCGATGAAAATAATACATGGCGCATTCTTCTTTGCTTCGTCAAACAGATCTCTTACACGGGAAGCACCGACACCGACAAACATTTCCACAAAATCAGATCCCGAAATGCTGAAGAACGGTACACCGGCTTCGCCTGCAACCGCCTTTGCCATCAATGTCTTACCGGTTCCCGGAGGTCCTACTAACAGAACACCCTTAGGGATTCTGGCTCCAACCTTTACGAATCTTCCCGGATTCTTAAGGAAGCTGACGATCTCTTCCAGATCTTCTTTCTCCTCATCCAGCCCTGCTACATCTTTAAATGTAACCGTCTTTCCGATATCTTCATTCTTCTTGGCACGGCTCTTTCCGAAGTTCATCATCTGTCCGCCGGATCCACCACCCTGGATTCGTCCGATCATGAATGTCATGATAATGACCATAATGATCATAATGATCAGATATGGGATCCACATGCCAAGCATGCTTTCCTTCTGCACATCATACAGATTATACTTTGCCAGTTTTACCTGATCCTCTGCAGAAGCTGTCGCATTCTTCTTATCAACTGCTGCTTCATAGTCATTATAGATCTTAATAATCTCATTAACATCTGCCGCATAGAATGTAAGCTGTTTTCCGGAAACAAACTCCACATCCACGGTTGCTGTCGGCACATTTGTATTCTGTGTAATATCTACCGCTGCGATATTTCCCGCGTTCAGATCTGCCGAAAATTCCGTATAGCTGTAATTGGTCGCAACATTACTGCTGCCACCCAGCCATTTGTTGATCAGCAGGAATCCGACAATAAGGATGATCGCATAGATCACAACAGCACTTCTTGCTCTCTTCTTATTCATTGTCTACTCCTTCATTTTGGTCTGTCTTTTTATATAAACAGTCTGATATCTACTGTTCAATCACTCCGATATATGGAAGGTTCCTATACTTCTGTGCACAATCAAGTCCATATCCTACTACAAAACGATCCGGGATCGTAAATCCTGTCATATATAATTCAACCGGAATCACACGTCTCTCCGGCTTATCAAGCAGAGTTATTACCTGCATGCTCGCCGGCTTTCTGTTATTTAATAATTTGATCAGATACGACAGCGTTCTTCCTGAATCGAGAATATCTTCAACGACGATCACATCTTTTCCTTCTATTGATTCGTCCAGATCCTTATTCAGCTTCACAATTCCTGATGATTTCGTATCATCTCCATAACTGCTGACTGACATAAAATCCATGGTTACAGGAACCGTGATCTTCTTCGCCAGCTCACACATGAAGAATACACTTCCTTTTAATATTCCGATCAGATGAACGGTCTTTCCTGCATATGCTTTATCAATAGCTGCTGCCATCTCTGAGATTCTGTTATCTACTTCAGTTTCAGATATCATGACTTTAATCTGCTCTTTCATCTTCATTTTCTCCTTCTGGTATATATTCTAAACATATCACTCTTTTTGTATCAGGCCGTACCTTGTACTTCTCACTCAACCGGATGCCCACTGCCCAGATGATGTCATGTCCGGAAGCTACAAGCGGTATCTGCAAACGCTCTGCCACCGGTATCTTGCAAGATGAAAATAACCGGTTTATCTTCTTCGTTGAGCCGTCTGATGCGATCACCATATAGTCATTTTCCATATATTTCCTGATAGTAATGCCATTCTGTATTCTATCATAATCTGCAAACTTCGTATACTCTTTTTTTGTTAAATCTAAATGAACAGATTTCTCAAATATTTCAATCTTCATCCTTCCCATTCCGGGCAGGATATATTCACCTGCACCTTTTATAACTATCTCCTGCCAGTCGACATCGCGTGCGCCCTCTGCTGTCTTCTCAAAACACAGGTATCCATAATTCTGATATACCATTCCATCATGCGGAAGCATGATCCGACTTCCCGCAGCTGCCTGATACAGCTTCTTCACTTCTCTTACATGGTTCTGACCGACATCCTTTCTTCCGCCGCTGACTCTGCCAATCAATTCTAAGATCACAAGATCCTCGATCAGTTCATCCTGTTCCCGCAGCTTCCTGATTTCCAATACATATGCATCTGTTTTTCCGGTCTGTTTCCGTATCTCCATATGTTCATCCAGAAAATATCCTACCTGCTTCGTCACATAGGTATCATACATAGCCGCATAGGCTGCTGCCTGACTGATATGTGCCGCTGCTTGTGTGTTTATCTCATTAAGTGCCGGAATCACCTGATTACGGATCTTATTTCTGGCATAATCATTTTCCAGATTTGTGGAATCCGTACAATACTGTATCTCCTGCTGTTCCAGATAAGCCTCAATCTCCTGTCTGGTACATGAAAGTAACGGACGCACGATCCGGTCCCGCTTTACCGGTATTCCGGCCATTCCGGCGATCCCCGTTCCCCTTACCATGTTGAGCAGTACCGTCTCTGCTACATCATTTTTGTTATGAGCAACTGCCACCTTATAATCAGTGATGCCATACTTGTCCGCTGCCCGGGCAAATGCCTCATACCGGGCATTTCTTCCCGCTTCTTCCTCCGTCAGCTTCTGTTCCTTTGCAAGCTGCGGCACATCGATATGGTAACAGTCACATGGTATTCCAAGCTTCTTACAATACTCTGCCACATAAGATTCATCTGCATCTGCCTCTGTTCCGCGGATCATATGGTTAACATGGACAGCATACAGCTTGAGCTCCATTTTCTCCCGAAGCCCTGCCAGAACCGTCAGCAGACAGATGGAATCCGCTCCGCCGGACACACCAACGATGCAGACATCTCCTGCTTTAAGCAAATTTTTTTCTTTTATAAATTGATAAATCTGTTCTTCTAATGTATTTTCTGTCATCTGTTTTCCACACCTGTCCGTCTTCTATGATTCGGATATTCGATCATCTATATTCATTACCTGTATCTTTGTATGCATATTGTATATACGTTTCTTTAAAATCCTGCATCCACCGATATATGCAGCTTCGTTATTTTACATCTGTCATATACATTTCTTCGTTATCTTAATACAAGCCTGCTATAAATTTCAAGTAACAAACCGGAAAGTTTATGCTATTTCCAATTTTGCCACGATCACCGTCACATCATCCTCAAGTCTGCCTTCACAACGCAGAAGCACCTGTGAAATGATATACTCCAGCGTTTCCTTGCAGTCCTCCGTATCCAGATTCTCCAGGATCTCACGCATATCCTCTTCATCCCCAAATGCTCCATCACTCACCATCACCAGTCGATCCTCCGGTTCCAGCTCCTGATGGATCACATCACATTCTGCCTCCGGCAGAACTCCGATCGGAAGTGAAGCCCCACAAAGAACCTCGATTCCCTCTGAATGTATAATATATGTCGGTGCTGCCCCCTGCTTATACTGTGTCAGCTCCCCGTTGTACAGGTCTACGATTCCCATATCAAAGGTTGTAAAACACCGTCCGCTGTTTTTTTCGGAAATGCAATTATTGGAAAATGCAATTCCATAAGAAGGATCAAAGCCAGCATCCAGCAGTTCTTCCATCGTGTCAATCATCAACGTACTCTCGCAGGATGCAAGGCTTCCGCTTCCCATCCCATCCGAGATCATCATTACAAGTCTGCCATCCTCATGCTCCTTCACCGAAAAATTGTCTCCCGATACATTGGAACCATATTTCTTGATCCTTCTGACAAAATAACTGCAGCGATACCTCGCACATTCCTCAAATGTGATCACACGGTCATTTTCAGATATGATCGCTGAAGTATCCTCGGATGCCCGGATTGGCTTATCAAAAACCTCTGAAAGAATGTCTGCTGCATCCTTTGACAACATGATTTTCTGATTCTTTGTTCTGGCTGTTATATAATATTGTACATGATCCATTTCATTCTTCATCGAAGAAAGGTGCGTCATGATCACCCCCTGTTCCAGAAAGCGCGTCCGCAACTGCTCCTCCCGGTTAAACGGAACCGGTTCTGCCGTTTCCAGATTATCGGAAAATCTTCCGATCATATCTCCGATCTCACCCAGATCTACCTTGGCAGCCGCCGGGCCACATCCGGCAAGCGTATATTCGATCCGTTTAAATGCCCCGGATAATTCCCGTATTTTCTCTGCCGTTATCCGGTTGATCTCCGTTGCTGTCTGAAAATTATACTGCGACTGGATCCAGCCATCCCTGACGGTAAGCATCCATTTTGGTGTCGCTGCAAATAACAGCACTGCACTGCCAGCACTTTTTATCCCCTCAGGTGTCAGAAAATATGGATCGTAAGTAAGTCCGATCAATATACATGCAAGCAGCACTGACACAATAGTGCCTGTTTTCTTCTTATCCGACAGTGCTCTGCCCGCAAGCACCAGGATCGCACAGATAAAAAAACTTCCGACAAATTCTGCTTGTCCGCTTTTGATCGCTGTGATCAGACCACATACACCCGTTACCGCCATTCCATATCCGGCTCCAAACCGATGCAACGTATACCAGGACAGATACAGACCGGTCATCAGCAGCCAGGTAACAACTCCTCCTATTTTATATGGCATTCCCCATATACATACTGTAACTACTATCAGTATTCCAAGCAATTCTTCATTATAATGATCCCGTTCCCTCTTATGCAGCAGGATAACCTCCAGACCTTTGCGGAATGCAGGAATCAATCCTGTCGAGATCACCGCCTCGCAGCCGGCAGCCGGCAGGGCATTCTGCACCGGTTCGACCATCAGACCACAGACCGTACTGATTCCAAAGACAAGTATGGCGCATATGCCAGCCAGAATCCACCGGATATTGGTTCCATATGATTGTTTCACACCTTTTCGTTTTGTCTTTTTTCCACTTCTGTCTGTGTGTTCGGACAGGTTTCTCCGAACTCCCTCCGTCAGGTTCAGACCGACCAGAACACCGATCAGTATCAAACTATATTTTAACAGAAAATATGTAACCGGAAGCTGCTGTTCCCCCATTACATACGGTCCCATCTGAAAAACGTTTCCTGCATTCCAACCGCCGATCCCATACATAACTGCTCCGCCAAAGAGCATAGCTGCAAACAACCCAAACGTACTTTGTCTGATGCTGTAAACCGCTGCCAGCATCGGAACCATAAACGGATGCATTCCAACAACCGCAGAATGGCCACACAGAAAGCCCAGCAGATACAACAAAACCCGATTCACCTTTTTTTCTTTCATATATATGTCCTCCCTTTTTGCCTTAAGTGTCAGACATTATACGGAGACTGAACGTAAAAAAAAAGCGAAAGCTGAAAACAGCTATCACTTTTCTTTGACTCTTTTTTATATTTCTTTCTTAATTCTGTGTTTATTCTTCAGGGCGAATCACTATTTCGTCAGGATATACCAGCCCAAGCTGATTTCTTGCAACATCCTCAACGTATTTCTTCGTCTTCATATAGTCTTCTTTTTCTTCTAGTTTCTTATGCTCGTTCTGTGCATCTTCAATCTGGGCAGTAATCTCTGCTGCCTGTACCTGCAACTCTGCTTTCTTCTCCCTTAACTGAATCGACTTCACCAACACGACAACAACCAGTAAAAGAAGAGTGATCAGAATAATAGCGGTACTGATCTTCGATTGTTTTCTTCCGGTATTGCTTCTACCCATGGTCCATTTCCCCTGTTTCCTGCTTCTTTTCGAACAGACCTGTTCTGCTATAAAAACAGTTCTTTCGAAGTGTATTGACATAATTTTACCTTCTCGAACAAATTATGTCAACAAGCATTTTTGCCTTTAAAATCACTTTTCTCAACCCCATTTTCACCCCATACAATATGTAGTCCAGCAGTCTAGAAACAACCCAATTTATAGTAGCAAAATACACCCCGGCTCCCGAAAAAAATCCTAAAAAAATATACAGCCGAATCTCTCCGCTATTATAATAAAACATCACCAGAATAACCATTGCACATAATGCAAGCCAAAACATCAGATCAAAAATACCGATCCAGACGTCATGCATCTTTATCACTTTTTTCAAAGCATAAAAACAACTTATCAGAAAACTAATGATTACGCCGCATAACACACATACGACAAACGCAGTTGACTGTTGTTCCATCATTTCCGTCATTATTTAAACAACCTCTTAAGCGAAAATGTTCCGTCCTCTTTATCTGTCATATAACAAATACAGTCAACCTTTCCATTCATGTCAAGAACGCCCTTGTCAATATCCAGATTCGTCATATGCATATCTTTTCCGGTCAGCTTCATTTTTCCGGCCTTTGTGAGAAGATATACCAGATCCGGTTCAAACGAGATTACCTTTTCCACTCCGGTTATCTTTGCTTCCTTTCTGTCATCCATGATCAGTTTATGTCCATCGGAATTTCCTGTGCTCTGTACCTTCTCCATGTATTCCCCTTTTCCAAAAAGCCTTCAGAAGCTTTCTTAAGTCTGTTAGAACAGTATATGAAGCTTATACCTGCAGTAGAACCTATTCTCAATCCCATATCTCAACAAACAATTCTTCCAGCTTGCCGATATTGATCAGTTTTGACTGATTTTTATTTTTTGTTCTTTACCATCTCTTAGCCATAAATTTATATCCATTCGTATTTGTAAGAGTATAATTCCCCACATTTGCCACATACTAACTCTAAAGCTAAAACCTAGCAAAAAAGGATGTATTTTTATTACAACAAAAAATCATTCTTACAAAATATGGGTATTGGAGGAAAATTAAGTATGAGACCCACAGGAATTGTCAGACGTATCGACGATCTGGGCAGGATCGTTGTTCCGAAAGAGATCCGGCGTGTGCTTCGGATCCGGGAAGGTGATCCCCTTGAGATCTTTACCGGAAAAGACGGCGAAGTTATCATAAAAAAATATTCCCCGCTCGGCGAGCTCGGAACCTTTGCACAGCAATATGTAGATTCCATTTCACAGATCCTCGGCTGTCCGGTATGCGTCACTGACCGCGATCAGATCATTGCAGTAGCCGGCATGCCAAAGAAAGAGTTGGTCGGCAAATCCATCCACAAGGATCTGGAGGATGTCATCAATGACCGGGAAGCTGTAATTGCCCGCCGCGGTGATACAAAATATGTCAACATCACTTCCGATGACACTGACTATGCCGGACAGGTGATCCAGACGATCATCTGTGAAGGTGACGCGATCGGAGCGGTCATTGTATTGAGCAAAGATGACAAAATGCGTTTCGGGGAAACTGAACAGAAAACCGCGATCATTGCTGCTAATTTTCTCGGAAAACAGATGGAGAACTAATTCTATGTCATTTGCCTTGAGAAATGGCGAAAAATCAAGGTTTTTCAAGGCAAAATGGCGTTCTAACCTTGACAAATACTGGCATTTTAGGTATAAATATACATGTTGGGGCGTGACTTACGCCAGGAGTTATCCGGTTTAGCTCACCAGGATAATATATTATGAGTATTTTAGGAGGATTTTTTCGATGAACAAGACTGAATTAGTTGCTGCTATAGCAGAAAAGACAGAATTATCAAAGAAAGATGCTGAGAAGGCTTTAAAGGCTTTTACAGACGTTGTAGCTGAAGAATTAAAGAAGGGTGAGAAGGTTCAGTTAGTTGGTTTCGGTACATTCGAAGTTGCTGAAAGAGAAGCAAGAGAAGGTAGAAACCCAAGAACAGGCGAAACAATGACAATCGCTGCTTCTAAGTCTCCAAAATTCAAAGCTGGTAAGGCTTTAAAGGATTCACTTAACTAGTTTTTTATAGAACGAATCAAGTACTTAAGGGATGCTGCATCGTATAAATCAGCATCCCTTTTGCTTTTCTGTTTTCCAGAATAATCGGACTGCAGTCTTGTATGATATGATTATTTGCCGGAATAACCCGACTGTCTTCTGGCAATACTTCTGATAGATGCAAAAAACAGCGTACTGCCGGTTGTCCCTGCATACCTGTTATATGTATCAATTCATTAAATAAGCAGGAGGCAATAACTATGGTCTTAAAAGAAAAGGAAAAACAGGCGATCAAGGATCTTCAGACACTGGAACAGGCCTGCATTGACAAATACGACAAATATGCAGCCCAGGCAAAGGATCCTGTGTTACAGGAATTATTTACCACGCTGAAGGGAAATGAACAGAAGCACTATGACAGTCTGGAGCAGGTTCTGACTGGAACCGTACCAAGCTGCAACTGCAATGACAGTGATGGCAGAGACTACGACCCAAAAGCTACCTACAGTCAGCTCGGACAGTCTCAGGATAAGAAGGATGATGCCTTTCTTGCAACAGACTGTATCACCAGCGAAAAGCTCGCATCCTCTGAATATAACAGTGATGTATTCATATTTGGTGACAGTGCGATCCGTAAGCTTCTAGCTGACATCCAGGTCGAAGAGCAGAATCACGCCGAAATGCTCTTCAAATACAAAACAGTAAATGGAATGGCATAAGCCTTCCAACAAAATACTCTTACGACTATATGGAACACTATCATTTAAAATACAAAAGGAGATATACAAATGAGATTAGACAAATATTTAAAGGTTTCACGACTGATCAAAAGAAGAACCATCGCAAATGAAGCCTGCGACGCCGGACGTGTTATGATAAACGACAAGGTTGCCAAGGCATCCACTGATGTGAAGGTCGGCGACGTTATCGAGATCGGCTTCGGCAACAAGACCGTCAAAGTCGAGGTAACGATGATTGCCGACTCCACTAAAAAAGAGGACGCCAAAGACATGTTTCGCTATTTGTAAAACGAACAAAACAAATGTCCTACCCACAACAGCCTGACTATAATTGACTCGCACAATTTCTATTCGCTGCACATGCCTGATTCGTAAATCCTCCTGTGCCAACTCGTCCTTCGGACTCAAACAGGCACCCGTATTTACTGGCACTGTGCATCTCATTACGAAATTTTTGCTAATGTCAATATATAGTCAGGCTGTTGTGGATAGGACATTTGTTTTTGTCTTTGATACAGACATAAAGTCTGCCTGTCTGGCTGCTATATAATAAACAATGACATTCATGTAGTTTCGTAATGAGATACACTCTAGCCGTCAGCACCAAGCCCATGTCTGAACCCGTAAGGGTGAGTTTGGGCGACTGCTGACAAACAGGCGAGTGTATCGAGTAGAAACGAAATGAGTCATGTGTTTATATAGCAACCAGACAGGCAGACTTTATGTCGTCATGAAAGGCGTTACGGCTGTTTAGTTTGAGGTTTTGATTTCAAGTTCCGGCATGGTGGAGGCAACCTTGGTGTTTGCAGGGATGGACTTCGTCACGAAGGTATTTCCCGCCACTACGGAATTTGCACCAATAATGGTCTCGCCACCAAGAATGGTTGTATTCGCATAGATAACTACATTGTCTTCTATGGTTGGGTGACGTTTGACACCGGACAACTGCTGGCCCTTTCTGGTCGACAGCGCACCAAGGGTAACCCCCTGATAGATTTTTACATTATTTCCAATATCGGTTGTTTCACCGATAACGATTCCGGTTCCATGGTCAATAAAGAAATATTCACCAATATTGGCACCCGGATTGATATCAATTCCTGTCTCACCATGTGCATATTCTGTCATGATCCTTGGAATAAACGGCACCTTCATCTGATAGAGCACATGTGCATATCGGTATACAAATATCGCAAATAACCCCGGATAGGAGAAGATGATCTCTTCACGGCTGTTTGCGGCCGGATCTCCGTTATATTCTGCTTCTACGTCTTTGCAAAGAAGTGCCTGAACCTCCGGTATACAACGGATAAAGCCCAGAGCTTTCTCCTGTGCTTCCTCTGTAATCTCCTGATAGCTCTTAGCATCATTTTTATAGCTCAATGCCACCTTGATCTGACGGAATAATTTATCATATATCAATGACAGCTTATGCCCTGCAAAATACTCCTTATTAGCATATGCCATATTCTCTCTCCCGAAGAAACCCGGAAATGTTACTTTCCGCAATTCATCCACAAAATCAATGATCTCATCCTTTTGCGGAAGTCGCTCTCCGAGTGACAGATCAAATAATTTCTGATCCGAATAATTCTTATTTAATGCCTCAGCCATTTCTGCAACGACTGCTTTTACATCATTTTCAAATTCCATTCCAGTCTTACTCCATTTCGTTTCCTAATATCAATATATGCAGCGTAATATCATATGTCCTATAAAACATCATCCATCTCTAACTGCATATAGCATTAGTATAACATCTCAATAGAAAATGTAAATAATAGTTTTTTCATTACACTTCAACAGAAAATACAAATACTGTTTTTTCGGTTTCTTGCTATTTTCTGTCATAATCATATCCTGGATGAACCCTGTTCTTACTCTTCAGTTTAGTTATGATCAGAGCAAGCGTCTGCATTTTAACCGGCTTCTCAACCTGACCGGACATACCTGTTATAGCTGCCATCCGCATAGCCTCTGGTGTTGCGTGATAAGTCATTGCCAGAATCGGTATCGTTTTTGCCTGCGGATGATCCATCAGCCGGATTCTTCTGGCTGCCTGATAGCCATCCATATCCGGCATATCAGCGTCCATCAATATATACTGGAACTTTTCATGCTTTGAACGTTTAAACATCTTCAATGCCTGCTCTCCGCTCTTTGCTATGGTACATTCCGCTCCTCTTTTGGTCAATGCCTCCTGCAAAAGCAGTCCTTCCATATCATTATCATCGACCAGCAGAAAACGTTCGCCTACAAATGCGACCCTTGGAAGTGCTTCACGGATCTGTCTTTCTTTTTCCCGTTCTTCCTCCGCCGCTCTTTCAGCCGCTTCCTCTTCGGTTTCTTCTTCCAAAGCCCCTTCCTGTGCTAACCGGTACTCCCGGACGGTTTCCTCCATCACTGCATTCATACGCCGCAACTGTACATTATTTTCCCGGTGCATATCAGCCGTCTGTCGCTCATATTCATACCAGGTCCTCATATGGATCGCTCCGACCGTACCTACTGCCAGCACTAACATGATACATGCAATGATCACAACCGTAACCATCCATGAACGTGACACCTTCTTCTGATAATCCGTCAATACACTCTGTACCACTGCACACGGCGCCTGAAATACGAGAAAGAACTCCGTTCCTTCTAATGGCTGGTAATAGAAATATTCTGCATTTTTTCCTTTATATAGGGTAACACAATTCTGTCTGCCTTCGCTGAAATCCTCTGTGATCTGTGCATATTGTTCCTCTCCGATCACCGACTCATCCAGATAGTGATCAAGGATATTATAATTGCGCACAATACCCTCGTTATTATCCAGATCCGCATATGTTACCATGCTGTCTGCATTTGTCACATAGAGTTTTGCCTGTCCCCCGTATGCGGAATCAATAAACAGATCATTTACCCTATTTGTATTATAAATAAACGCTATGACTTCATATTCATTTTCATTTACATAGAACGCTTCATATTTTTTTGCTACAACAAATATTTCTTCTCCGTTTCTCCAGGTACAATATTGGACAGACTGACCGCCAACATCAAACAGAGTGCCCTTTGTATCACCCAAATCCAATGTTCCTGTTTTGCCATCATCACAGATATATTTTCCGGTATGATCAACGAATACGATATCCCGTACAGAATCATTCTCCATAGCTATAAAATAATCTTCATAATCTGCCAGTACAACAGACCTCGTTTTGCCATCAAACAGATAGTTCTCAAGACGTTCTGTTTCTTCATACATTGAATTAATCTGCATTTGATAGGAATGTTCTACCTGTTCCATCATTGCTGCGATCGTATTCTTACTGGATATATCAACATATTGTTCAAATTTGGAAAATACATTCCCACCCCAGATAATAAGCGCTATCAGAATAGCACTAAATAGAAATAATAGAAATGCAACTTTTTTATCCCGTTGCGTTCTGACATATGTTATCTTACTCATACGTTTATAGTCTCACCTTCGAGACCGTCCCCCCTTTTTCTTTTTTCCGTTTTTCGAAAGACCTTATCTGATTTTCTTCCATCAAGATCTCTCTAGCATTGCAATTACTATAACCGATATTTCGACATTGTGCAACTATTTCTTTTTTCAGTTAGAATTCATTCGCTATATTTCGACATAAACAACAGAGAAAAGCACCCTGATATGCATTTCTGCATACCAGAGCGCCTGACCTTTACTTTTTGTTCTATATTTATAGATTCATTTTATTTACGATCTGCACGATCATTTTTCTTTTTTACAACAATCACTGTTACAACTCCTGCTGCACTGATCATAAACAGAATTACAAGCGGCATAAGTGGAGCATCATCGCCGGTTTTTGGTGTATCCGGTGGAGTGGAAGGTTTGTCTTCCGTTGTCGTGATCTCCGTAGTGTCTTCTGTCTCAGTTGTATCTTCTGTTTCAGTTGTGACCTCTGTTGTATCTTCCGTTGTGGTTGTAACCTCTGTTGTATCTTCCGTTGTGGTTGTAATCTCTGTTGTATCTTCCGTTGTGGTTGTAATCTCTGTTGTATCTTCCGTCGTAGTTGTAACTTCTGTCGTATTCTCTGTTGTAGTTGTCTTATCATATGTATCGACAAATGCAACATTTACTGTTTCATCTACAACTACTGTTGCTTCTGCTGACTTACCATCCTTTTGAAGGCCTGTTCCTACTACGTATTTGATGCTGCTTGTTTCATATCCATCAATATCATACTGTATTTCTTCAATGGTATAAGTTCCAGCCGGCTTATCCAGTTCTAATGTATATTTCTTTGTCGATACATCATACTGGAAATCGGTCAGTGCATATGTCTCGGAATTACCTGCTTCGTCTGTAATCTTGAACTTGATCACATTTTCAGTTTCTGCCTTATCGACATCACCAACAACGGTCTTTGTTAATACAAGTTTACCCTTTGTGCTGGTTCTTGTATTTGTAATTGTAATCTCACCTGTTGCAGGATCTGTTGTTATGCTGTCGGTATATTCCTTAGGTACATTTACTTCCTTGACCGTATACTGGATTAATCCGTTTGCATCATATTTCGGAAGATTATCCCAAGTCTTTGTCCAACCATTGCTTTCATCAAGCTGTACCGGAATTCCTGATATAGTTGTTCCGGCATAAAGCTGTACCGTTACAAATCCAGGTCTCTTATTGGCCTTGTTGTTATTATCGTTCCATGCTTTCTTAACAGTTACGGATGTAGTCAGATATGTATATGTATTTGTTACGGTTGCATTGACAACTGTATCCTTTGTTACATTTACATCACCCTCACCACTAACTACCAGATCATAGTTCGTAATTGCTGTTCCGGTTGGAGCTTCGCTTACGTTGTATGTGCCTACCGGGATGTCATTGATTGTTACGCTTCCGTTTGCCGGTACGCTGATTCCTGTCTTGGTTGCTGTTATGCTTCCATCCTCTTTGACATATTCTCCACTTGCGTTTGTTACGTAGATCATGAATGTCTTGCTGGAATCAAAGGTATATCCCGCAACTGCTTTTGCTACAGTTAAGCTTCCCTTATCCTGTGTATAGGTATTCGTTACGGTTGCGGTTGCTGTCGCATCCTTTGTTACTGTTACATCACCTGCACCACTTACTGTTAAGCCATAATCCTTAACCGCGGTTCCATTTGCTTCCTCACTTACTGTATAAGTTCCTACCGGAATGTCATTGATCGTTACGCTTCCGTTTGCCGGTACGCTGATTCCTGTCTTAGTTGCTGTTGTGCTTCCATCTTCTTTGACATATTCTCCACTTGCATTTGTTACATAGATCGTAAATGTCTTGTTCGCATCGAAGGTATATCCTGCAACTGCCTTTTCTACAGTAAGGCTTCCCCTATCCTGTGTATAGGTATTCGTTACAGTTACGGTTGCTGTCGCATCCTTGGTGACGGTGACATTACCTTCACCACTGACTGCTAAGCCATAGTTAGAGACTGCTGTTCCGGTTAACTCTTCACTTACACTGTAAATTCCTACAGGTATGTCATTGATCGTTACGCTTCCGTTTGCCGGTACGCTGATTCCTGTCTTGGTTGCGCTTATGCTTCCATCTGCAAGAACATATTCACCACTTGCGTTTGTTACGTAGATCATGAATGTCTTGCTTGCATCAAAGGTATATCCTGCAACTGCCTTGGCTACCGTTAAGCTTCCCTTATCCTGAGTATAAGTGTTCGTTACAGTTGCGGTCGCTGTCGCATCCTTTGTTACTGTTACATCACCTGCACCACTTACTGTTAAGCCAT